>JACXTT010000760.1_pt1 | contig 55266 bp, 55 predicted proteins | sample 9270951 | NCBI WGS metagenome assembly JACXTT01 (sample SAMN15532306, study PRJNA645909) | rock metagenome | isolation source: weathered quartz diorite | place: Puerto Rico | collected 2017-06-21
ATGGCGATGGGAATGACCAGCGCGCTGCCTATCAAGGAGCCGCCGGTTGCCGGCGGGAACGAGCCACTGGCGGCGGGTGCGGGCGCGTCTGCCGGTGCGTGGGCCTCGGCACTGGCGGGAGGGGGAGGGGTTTTTTTCTTGAAAAAGCTGAACATGGAGGGCGTTCTTAGAATCACACCATTCTATGAAACACCCATCCCGCCCGTTCCGCCGGCTGCGCAAGTCCCTTCTTCCCCCCGTCGCCCTGCTCATGGCCCTGTGCGGCACGCCGCCGGCAGTGCAGGCGCAGGCACTCAACCAAGGGCAAGACCAGGCGGGTAGCGCCGTGCAGCAATTCACCTTGGCCAACGGCATGACGGTGATCGTCAAGCCCGACCACCGTGCCCCCACGGCGGTGCAGATGCTGTGGGTGCGTGTGGGCTCCATGGACGAGGTGGACGGTACCAGCGGCGTGGCCCATGTGCTGGAGCACATGATGTTCAAGGGCACGCCCACGGTGCCGGCGGGCGACTTCTCGCGCCGCGTGGCCGCCTTGGGCGGGCGCGAAAACGCCTTCACTTCCAAGGACTACACCGGCTTCTACCAGCAGATACCGGCCAACCGCCTGCAGCAGGTGATGCAGCTGGAGGCTGACCGCTTTGCCCACAACCAGTGGAGCGACGCGGTGTTTGCCAAGGAGCTGGAGGTGGTGAAAGAAGAGCGCCGCCTGCGCACCGACGACAACCCCCACGCGCGCCTGTTCGAGGCCATGACGGCCCAGGTCTACCAGGCCCACCCCTACCGCCGCCCCATCGTGGGCTGGATGAACGACCTGGACGCCATGACGCCCGACGACGCACGCGCCTTTTTCCAGCGCTGGTACACGCCGGCTAACGCGGCCCTGGTGGTGGCCGGCGATGTGGAGGTGGAGCAGGTGCGCAACTGGGCCGCGCAGTACTACGGCAGCATTGCCGCACACCCCCTGCCCGTGCGCAAGCCGCGCGAGGAGCCCTTGCAAAGCGGTCTGCGCCGCATGGACTTCAAGGCCCCGGCCGAGCAGGCCTATGTGGCCCTGGCCTTCAAGGTGCCGGGGCTGGCCGCCCAGGCCCTGACCGACGGCAGCGCAGATGCGGACAGCAATGACGCACTGGCACTGACCGTGCTGGCCGCTGTGCTGGACGGCTACGAAGGCGCGCGCCTGGACCGCGCGCTGACCCAGCCCAAGGACCACGTGGCCGACGGCGCCAGCGCGTCGTACGGCTTGAGCGCCCGCGGGCCGCAGCTCTTCATGCTGTCGGGTGTGCCCGCCAGCGGCAGAACGGCGGCGGAACTCGAACGGGCCTTGCGCGCGCAGGTGGCCAAGGTGGCCCAGGGCGGCGTGACCGAAGCCGAGCTTGAGCGCGTCAAGACGCAGTGGGTGGCCGGTGAAATCTACAAACTCGACAGCGTCTTCAACCAGGCCCGCGTGCTGGGCACCAACTGGATCACCGGCTTCCCGCTGGACGCCGACACCCGCGTGATCGCCCGCCTGCGCCAGATCACTGCGCAGCAGGTGAAAGACGTGGCAGCCAAATACTTTGGCGACGACGCCCTCACCGTGGCCACGCTGCTGCCCCAGCCGCTGGACAAGACCCGCAAGCCCCGCGTACCGCTGGCCGGTATGCGTAGCGACTAGATCGGAACCCTATGCCCCCCAACTCACATTCGTTCGCGGCCCCCCAAGGGGGCGCATACCACCCTAGAGGCGGCTCGTCGGGGGGTATGACCATGCTTACTATCAAAAAAATAGCTGCCTGCGCAATGCGGACGGGGGCTGCAGGCCTTTTTTTCATAAATTTTGCGTGGGCGGGCATCCCCATCCAGCACTGGACGCAGCCGTCCGGTGCGCAGGTGTTCCTGGTGGAAAGTCCGGCCATCCCCATGGTGGACGTGCAGATCGACCTGGACGCCGGCGGCCGGCGTGACCCGGTAAACCAGGTCGGCCTGGCCAGCCTGACCGCCAGCCGCACTGCCAACGGCGTGCGTGCCGTAGGCAAAGAACCCGCGCTGGACGAGAACGGCCTGAGTGAAGCCTGGGCCGATCTGGGGGCCTCGTTTGGCGGCAGCGCCGGCAGCGACCGCATGAGCTTTTCGCTGCGCACGCTGACCTACCCCGACATCCTGGCCCGTGCCACGGCGCTGGCCGCACGCCAGTTGGCCGAGCCGGCCTACCCCGAATCCAACTGGCTGCGCGACCGCCCCAAGCTCATTGCCTCGCTGAAAGAGGCCGACACGCGCCCCGCCACGCGCGCGGGCCGTGCCTATACCAAAGCGGTGTATGGCAACCACCCTTACGGCTATGAGATGACCGAGGCCACGCTCCAAGCCATCTCCGTGCAGGACATGCGCGCCCTGCATGCGCGTGCGCTGCACGCCTGTGCCGCCAAGGTCAGCCTGGTCGGTGCGCTGAACCGCGCGCAGGCCGATGCCATGGTGACGCAGTTGCTGGCCCGCCTGCCGCCCGGCCCCTGCACGGCGCAGCCCGCCGTGCCCGACGTGCAGCCCCTGGCTGGCGCCAGCGAGCAGCGCGTGGCCTTTGCCTCGGCCCAGGCCCATCTGCTGGTGGGCCAGCCCGGTTACCCGCGCAGCGCGCCCGACCACTTTGCGCTGTTTGTGGGCAACCACATCCTGGGCGGCGGCGGCTTCACCTCGCGCCTGACCACCGAGGTGCGCGAGAAGCGCGGCCTGACCTACGGCGTGAGCAGCAGCTTCTCACCGGGCCTGCATGCGGGCGCCTTCACCATCGCCCTGCAAACCCGCCCCGACCAGGCCGACCAGGCCCTGCAACTGGTGCGCGAGGTACTGCAGCGCTTTGTGCAGGACGGCCCCACCGAGGCCGAACTGCAGGCCGCCAAGGACAACCTGATCGGCGGCTTCGCGCTGCGCATCGACAGCAACCGCAAGCTGCTGGACAACGTCGCCAACATCGCCTGGGTGGGCCTGCCGCTGGACTACCTGGACACCTGGACACAGCAGGTCGACAAACTCACCATCGCCGACATCCGCGCGGCGTTTGCCCGGGTGGTGCAGCCGGGGAAGATGGCGACGGTGGTGTTGGGGGCGCCTTAGGTCCTGTTCAAGGTCTTAGAGCAATTCCATCAGCCCGGAGGTCTTGCAGTCGTACATGCCCTGGTCGGCAATGTGCAACAGATCGTCCAGGTTGGTGCCGTGGTGCGGGAATAGTCCAAAGCCCACGCTGGCGCCCACGTTCACCGTGCCCGTACCGGGCAGCACGATGTCTTCCGAGATGGTGGCAATCAGTTTGCGGCCTATATGCACCAGTTCGTCGGGGTCTTCAAACGACTCGATGAGCAGCACAAACTCATCGCCCCCGATGCGGGCCACGGTGTCCGAGGCGCGCACTGCCGCCAACAGGCGCGTGGCCACGGTGCGCAGCACCAGATCACCGGCCGCGTGGCCATACTGGTCATTGACGGCCTTGAAACTGTTCAGGTCCACCATCAACAGCGCAAATTCCATACGGTTGCGTTTGGAGCGTTCCAGCGTGCGCTGAAAGCGGTCGGCCAGCAGCAGGCGGTTGGCCAGGCCGGTCAGGCTGTCGGTAAACGCCTGGCTTTTGAGACGCTGCGCGTTGGCTTCCAGCGCCGCCAGTTCACGCCGCAGCTTGGTCTGCTGACGCAAGGCCTTGCGCAGCCGCACCCCCAGACGCCCCACCGCTACGGCCAGCGGCAGCAATGCTAGGTAGGGTGACAACAGCCAGCACAGCGCGGCGGCCAGCAGGGCCAACGCCTCCAACCGGAAAGGGGTGAGCGGGGACTTCATGGCCTGCCCATTCTGCGGGGATGACCTGGGTTATGTCCCAGGCAATTTGTTACCAAGTATGTCGCCCCGATCTGCCGCAGCCATGCGGTAAGCTGCTTGCATGAAAGCCAAAGCCCCGAACCCGAACGCTGCCAAACGTCCCGCGCGCCCGCGCGGCGTGCAGACCCACGAAATCCGCATCATCGGCGGCCAGTGGAAGCGCACCAAACTCAAGGTGGCCGACAAGCCCGGCCTGCGCCCCACGCCCGACCGCGTGCGCGAGACACTGTTCAACTGGCTGGGCCAGGACCTGGGCGGCTGGCGTTGCATGGACGTGTTTGCGGGTACCGGGGTGCTGGGTTTTGAAGCCGCTTCGCGGGGCGCGAAGGAGGTGTTGCTGGTGGAGCAGGACGGCGCCCTGGTGGCGCAGCTCAAGCAGACCCAGGTGGCGTTGCAGGCCGATGCCATCCAGATCACGCGCGGCGACGGTGTGGCGGCCTTGCGCACGGTGGCACCGGCCAGCCGCGACCTGATTTTTCTGGACCCGCCGTTTGATGCGCCGCTGTTTGAGCCCGCCGTGACAGCGGCCGTGCGTGCCGTGTCGGCGCAGGGTTTTATTTATCTGGAAGCGCCGGTGGCGTGGACCGCAGAACAACTGGAGCCGCTGGGGCTGGTGGTGTACCGCCACCTCAAGGCGGGTGCGGTGCACGCGCACCTGTTGCGTCTGGCCACGGCCGCCGCATAATGGTCTGAGCCAAGGAAGCCTGTCATGTCTCAACCCGTGAATGCCGCTGTGATTGCTGTTTATCCCGGCACCTTCGACCCCATCACCCTGGGGCACCTCGATCTGATCCGCCGCGGCGCGCGGCTGTTTGGTACGGTCGTTGTGGCGGTGGCCGCAGCCCACCACAAGAAGACCCTGTTCAGCCTCGAAGAACGCCTCCAGATCATGCGCGAGGCAGTCAAGCCTTTGGAGAACGTGCGCGTGGAAAGCTTCACGGGCCTGGTGGTGGACTGTGCCAAAGCACTGGGGGCCGGGGCCATGCTGCGCGGCGTGCGCTCGGTGACGGATTTTGATTTTGAAGCCCAGCTCGCCGGCATGAACCGTGCGTTGGCGCCCGGTGTGGAAACCGTGTTCCTGACGCCGGATGCGCGTTACCAGCACATCTCCAGCACCCTGGTGCGTGAGATCGCCACGCTGGGCGGCGACGTAGCCCAGTTTGTGACCCCCGAAGTCCATACCCGCTTGCTGGCCAAGGTGCGGGCCCCGAAATAAGGAGGAGCGCCATGAAAATTCTCTTGCCCGTAGACGGTTCCGACCTGTCGCTGGAGGCGGTGCGCTTCGCGCTGCGCATGGACAAGGACGGCTTGCAGATCAGCGCGGTGCTGGCCAATGTGCAGGAGCCGGCGCATTTGTACGAGGTGCTGGTTGCACACGATGCGGAGTTGATCAACCGCGCCAGCGCCCAGGCCGGGCTGCATGCGCTGAGCGCGGCCAAGGAGCTGCTCGATGCGGCCGGGGTGGCCTACGAGCGCGAAGTCGCCAAGGGCGACCCGGCACACACCATTGTGGAGATGGCTGAGCGCTTTGAATGCGAGCTGATCGTGATGGGCGCACGCGGCACCAGTGCCCTGCGCAGCGCCATGCTGGGCTCGGTCTCCAACGAGGTGCTGCACGCCGCAGGTGTGCCGGTGGTGATCGTCAAAGCCCCCGAGCCTGAACCGGCGGCCGAATAGAGCGCAGGCCTTTCAGCCGCCCGGCGGTTCGGGCCAGGGATGTTGCGGACCGCGCAGCAGCTCGAACGCGCGGCTGACCTGCAGCACCCCCAGATCGTCAAAACGCCGGCCGGCTATTTGCAGGCCTATGGGCAGCCCCGCCGCGGTGTAGCCGCAGTTGATGCTGGCCGCCGGCTGCTCCGACATGTTGTACGGCACGGTGAACGCAATGTGTTCCAGTGGGCGCAGCGGATCGTTGGTGGGCGAGGGCAGTTCCGCCTCAAAAGCCACGATGGGGGCGGTGGGAGAAATCACATAGTCGTAGGCATTGCAGGCGTTCACCGTGGCCACGCGCGTGGCGTGGAACTGGCTGAACGCCGCGAAAGCCTGCGGACCTGACATGTCCTGCGCACTGTCGGCCCAGGCGCGGATGTAGGGCAGTACGCTGTGGCGCCGGTGCGGTGGCAGCGCGGCCATGTCCATGTGCGAGCGCAGGCGCCAGGTGTGGTCCATGCCGTCAAGCATCTGGCGTGTGAAAAAGGGCGCCATGGGTTCGATGATGGCGCCGGCCTGGGCCAGCAACTGGGCCGCGTGGGTGACTGCAGCGTGCACCTCGGGCGCCACCGGCAGGCCGCAGCCGGCATCCATCAGCAGGCCGATGCGCAGGCCGTGCAGGTGGCTCAGCGGCACGTCCGCCTGGTCCCAGGCGATGGCCTGCCGCGGCAGGCTCATGCTGTCACGCGCATCGGGTTGGCTCAGGCACTGCATCATCAGCGCGGCGTCCGCCACGCTGCGGGTCATGGGGCCGGCCGCGCGCCCAGTGTAGGCCGGGTCGATGGGCACGCGGCCCAGGCTGGGCTTGAGGCTGTAGATACCGCACCAGCTGGCCGGCAGGCGCAGCGAGCCGCCGATGTCGGTACCGATGTGCAGCGGCCCGTAGCCGGCAGCGGCTGCCGCACCGCCACCGGCGCTGGAGCCGCCGGGCGTCTTGCGCAGGTCCCAGGGGTTGCGTGTGAGCGGGTGGAAGGTGGATACGCCAGAGGACAGCATGCCGTAGTCGGGCATGGTGGTTTTGCAGACCAGCACGGCACCGGCTTCACGCAGGCGGGCCGCCGGGGGTGCGTCGCGTGCGGCGGGCGTGGCCTCGGTGCCCAGCGTGCCCAGCGGTACCGGGTCGCCCTGGGTGGCGATGTTTTCCTTGATGGTGACGGGCACGCCGTCCAGCAGGCCGCAGGGAGCCCCCTTCAGCCAGCGCGCCTCCGACGCCCGGGCCTGGTCCAGTGCCAGCTCCGGGCGCAGCAGGTAGCCCGCGCACAGGTGCGGCTCCCAGCGCGCCATGTGCTCCAGCACGGCCTGGGTCACCTCGACCGGGCTCAGCGTGCGTGCGGCATAGGCTTGCAGCAGCGCAGGGGCGCTCCAGGCGTGTAGTGGCAGCGTGGGCGCGGCAGTGGTCATGGTGGCAGTAGTGGCATGGTGGTGGGGTTCCGGCCATTATGGGACGGGCGGCGATAATCGGGGCATGGAGCTGTTACCGCCATGGCGCTGATCATTACCGACGAATGCATCAATTGCGATGTGTGTGAGCCCGAGTGCCCGAACGAGGCCATCTTCATGGGCCAGGAGATCTACGAGATCGACCCGCACAAGTGCACCGAGTGCGTGGGCCATTTTGAGGAGCCGCAGTGCGTGCAGGTCTGCCCGGTGGCCTGTATCCCGGTGAACCCGCAGTTTGTCGAAAACAAGGAAACGCTGTGGCAGAAGTACCGCCGGCTGCAGGCGCAGGCCCAGCCGAACGCGGCGCCCCTCTGAACTCACCCCGCCTTGGCGGGGTTTATTTTTTGCTGTCGTCCGGTTTTTTGTCGGCGGACTTGGCGGTGAAGAATTCGGGCTCTTTCTTCTTGGTTTTTTTCTTGATGGCTTCGTCTGCCTCGGACCGGGACTTGGCGTGTTCCTTGGTTTTTTCCGCGTTCTTGTGGGCGGCCTTGTCCTGGGCCAGTACCTGTGCCTCTTCCTTCAGGCGGGCCTTTTCCATGCCCTCGGCCAGCTTGGCATCGCGGGCAATCTGTTTGTCGGCGTCTACCTTCTGGGTCTTGCTGCGCGCGTCACCGGTTTCAACGGGCACCGCGTTGGCGCAGGGAATCTGGCTGTAGCTGTTGCCGCATTTGTAGACTTTTTGGCCCCAGGCGCCCGTAGATATTGCACAGGCAGCTATGGAAAGAATAGCAATTGAAAGCAGTTTGGTCATGGGGCAGTGCGGGGTAAGTCCACTTCGGGCGATGGCACGTCCGCTGCGGGTGCGGCGGGGCGAGGGGGCTTGGGACGCGGCGGCTTGCTGGTGTGGACCAGCATGGTGGCCTTGTCCATCTCGCCCGCGAGCAGGTGCGGCAGTGCCTTGAGCGCGCGGTCTATGCCCTGTTCGATGGCGATGCGGTGGTCGGGTGAGGGCTTCTTGAGCACCCAGTTGACCACTTCCGATTTGATGCCCGGATGGCCCACGCCCAGGCGCAGGCGCCAGTAGTCGCCGGTGCCCAACTGGGCATGGATGTCGCGCAGGCCGTTGTGGCCGGCATGGCCGCCACCGAGCTTGAGCTTGACTTCGCCCGGCACCACATCCATTTCGTCGTGGGCCACCAGAATCTCCTGGGGCGTGATCTTGAAGAAGCGCGCCAACGCGGCTACCGATTTGCCCGACAGGTTCATGTAGGTCTGTGGCTCCAGCAGCCAGACGGTCTGGCCGTTGACACTGGTGCGGGCCAGCAGGCCGTGGTAGCCCTTGTCCATCTGCAGCGGTGCCTTGAGCTGGCGCGATACGGCGTCTATCCACCAGAAGCCGGCGTTGTGGCGTGTGCCCTCGTACTCGGGGCCCGGATTGCCCAGGCCGACTAACAGTTTGATCATGGGAGGATGGTAGAACAAAAAGGCTGCGCCCCAATGCAAACGGCCCACCGAGGTGGGCCGTTTGCAGGCAGACGCCAAAGCTATTCAGTGGGGGACAGCGCTGAAGACCTGTCCCGCAAAGACATTACTTCTTGGCAGCAGGTGCCTTGGCTGCGGGAGCGGCCTTGCCAGCGGCAGCAGGTGCTGCAGCCGCGTCGGCGGCGGGGGCAGGCGCGGGTTCTGCACCGGCCACAGCCACCACGGACACGATCACGGGGTTGTTCTTGCCGTGGGTCACGGCCGTCACGCCCTTGGGCAACACGATGTCGTTGAGGTGCAGGGACTTGCCCTTTTGCAGACCGCTCAGGTCAACCTTGATGAACTCAGGCAGGTCGGTGGGCAGGCACAGCACTTCGATTTCGGTCACAACGTGGTTGGCCACGCAGCCGTCGGTCTTGACGGCAGGAGACAGCTCGTCGCCGCTGAAGTGCAATGGCACCTTCATGTGCAGCTTGGTGTTGGCGTCCACGCGCTGGAAGTCGATGTGCAGGATCAATTGCTTGAAGGGGTGCATTTGCACGTCGCGTAGCAGAACCTTGTGTTCCTTGCCAGCGAGTTCCATGTCCAGCACGGAAGCGTGGAAGGCTTCCTTCTTGATGGCATGCCACAGCGCGTTGTGATCGATTTCGATCAGTGTGGTTTCAGCGGTGCCACCATAGACGATGCCAGGTGTGCGACCGGTATTGCGGAGACGGCGGCTCGCACCCGTGCCCTGCTTTGCGCGCTCAAAAGCGACGAATTTCATAACTTACTCCTGAAGGAATCCACCGCGACCAGTGTGATTCCGGTTTAACAAAGGCGCCTGGATACTGCCCTATGCAGTGGCGCCTGCTTTTTGCCCCAGCCCAAGCCCTTGGAAGAGCTTTGACGGAAACCTCAGAAGAGGTTGTCCTGGTCTGAGAACAATTTCATGACCGACTCACCCTTGGCAATGCGCTGGATCGTTTCGGCGATCAGCGGCGCCACGGTGAGTTGGCGAATTTTTTGGCACTGCGCTGCCGCTGCACTCAAGGGGATGGTGTTGGTCACCACCACCTCGTCCAGGGCCGTGCCATTGGCAATGCGCTCAATGGCCGGGCCCGAGAAAATCGGATGCGTGCAGTAGGCGTACACCTTCTTGGCACCGCGCTCTTTCAATACTTCTGCGGCCTTGACCAGCGTGCCGGCCGTGTCGATCATGTCGTCCATGATGACGCAGTTGCGGCCGTCGATCTCGCCGATGACGTGCATCACTTCAGAGACATTGGCCTTGGGGCGACGCTTGTCGATGATGGCCAGGTCGCAACCGAGTTGCTTGGCCAATGCACGGGCACGCACCACACCGCCCACATCGGGCGAGACCACGATCAGGTCTTCGTAATTCTTCTGGCGCAAATCGCCCAGCAGTACGGGGGACGCATAAATGTTGTCCACCGGGATGTCAAAAAAGCCCTGGATCTGGTCGGCATGCAGATCCATGGTCAGCACGCGGGATACGCCTGCCGTTTGCAGCATGTTGGCCACCACCTTGGCCGTGATCGGCACGCGGGTGGAGCGGGGGCGGCGATCTTGCCGCGCGTAGCCAAAATAAGGAATCACCGCGCTGATGCGTTCGGCCGATGCGCGCTTGAGCGCATCCACCATGATCAGCAATTCCATCAAATTCTCGTTGGTGGGTGCACAGGTGCTTTGCACCACGAACACGTCACGCGCACGCACGTTCTGGTTGATCTCTACGGTGACTTCACCGTCGGAGAAACGCCCCACCGTTGCCGCACCCAGGGAAATGCCTAAATGCTTGGCAATGTCCGCCGCCATGCCGGGATTGGCATTGCCGGTGAAAACCATGAAATCAGGGGTATTGGATGCCTGCATGTGGATTCCAGCGAAGAGATTGGGTTTATTTGGTAACTATGCGCATTCTGCTGCAGGAAATACCCACACAGCAGATTTGGCAGGGGAAGAAGGATTCGAACCTTCGCATGCTGGAATCAAAATCCAGTGCCTTAACCAACTTGGCGACTCCCCTACACAGGTTGGCAGCTAAAAGCTACCCACCGCTAAACCGTCATTTTGCCGTCGCTGGAGCCCAACCCACCAGAGGATGGACATCCAAACCGCTGCACAACCGGACCTGACAGACAGCCGGTGCTTTCACCCGGTGCAAATCAAGCTGCGCATCATGCAGCAAGTGCGCAAACACCGCGCTTCCAGAGCCTGTCATCCTGCCGCTGAGGCCTTGGGCAGCAAGCCAGTCGAGGGCTTGTGTCACACCAGGGCAGAGCTTTTGGGCAACGGCCTGCAAGTCGTTTCGGCCGAAACCGGTAGTATTTGCAGCGAAGCCTGAAATTATAGCAGGCTCTGAATCGCGTTTTAAGCCCGGGTCCGAAAAAATCAAGCGGGTTTCCAATCCGGCCTCGGGTTTGACCACCACAAAACGTGCTGGTGGCAATTCTATGGGGGTGATTTGCTCGCCGATGCCCTCGACCCAGGCATGCCGGCCCCCCAGAAAAAACGGTACATCGGCGCCCAGTGCCAGGCCGATCTTGGCCAGTGTTTCCAGCGGCAGGTTCAGTTGCCACAGCCGGTTCAGGGCCAGCAGCGTGGAAGCCGCATCCGACGAGCCGCCGCCCATGCCGGCCTGTGCCGGTACCGATTTGGCCACGCCGATGTGCACGCCCAACGGGCACTGTGCGGCCTGCTGCAGCGCGCGCGCGGCGCGCACGCTGAGGTCGTCCTCGGGCAGGGCCCAGGTCAGGTCTTCGCGGGTGATGCGGCCATCACTGCGCAGGTCGAAATGCAGGGTGTCGCACCAGTCGATCAATGTGAAGACCGACTGCAGCAAATGGTAGCCGTCGGCCCGTCGGCCCGTGATGTGCAGAAACAGGTTGAGTTTGGCGGGGGCGGAGATGTCGTAGAGCGACTGCATGGGCGGCATTATCCCTGTCGCGTCAGCAGCGACCTGCACCGAGCTGGAGCGTGGGGGCAAAGACAACCCGCCGCCGGGCCGCCCCAAGGCGGGTTAGCCCCCGCGGGGGCAGCGACCCGCGTAGCGGCGGAGCGTGGGGGCAATTCTTTACTGGTCCAGAATGATTTTGAGCTCGGCCGGAATGTCGGGTGCCAAACGGCGGGCCACCAGGCGGCCTTCGGGCAGTGCGCTGAGGTCGGCTTCCCACCCGGGCGCTTCGGCGGGTTGGCCCTGCAGCCAGGAGAACAGGGCCGCCACGGGCAGTTCCGTCCCGGTGGCATGGCGCGTCAGTGCATCCAGGGAATCGAAGCGCTGGGGTGATCCACCGGTCAACAGTTCGGCCGTGCCAGGCCCCCATTGCAGCTGTGCCAGCGTGCTGCCCAGGGGGCTGGTGAAGCTCAACCGCCCAGTCTGCGCGTTGCCTTGCAAGTCGAAGTTGGCGCTCAAGGCCTGGACCGGTGTACTTTCCACCTTCAATGCCAGGCGCCCTTGCCAGTGCGGCGTATTGGCATCAAAAGTGCCAAAAGCCGGCTTCTGGGTTGCGCAGCCAGCTATCAAAACGATAGCAAATACAAGGCTGAACCTTCGGACACCGCGTGCCAGCGGCATCACGGCTTGCTGCCCAGGCGCCGTATGGTTTCCTGCAGGGTCTCGTTGTCCGGGTTGATGCCACGGCCTTCGTCCCAGATGGCGCGGGCCTGGGCGTGTTGGCCCATGTTCCACAGCACTTCGCCCATGTGGGCGGCGATTTCCGCATCGGGCCGGGCCTGGTAGGCGCCCTGCAGCAGGCGCAGGGCTTCGGCGGCGTTGCCGCTGCGGAATTCCAGCCAGCCCAGGCTGTCCACGATGTAGGGGTCGTTGGGGGCAAACTCCAGCGCTTTGTTGATGAGCTGGCGTGCCTCGTTCAGGCGCAGGTTGCGGTCTGCCAACGAATAGCCCAGCGCGTTGTAGGCGTGGTGGTAGTCCGGCTTGGCCGCCATCACCTGGCGCAGCAGGCGTTCCATGTCATCAATCCGGTCCAGCTTTTCCGCGACCATGGCCTGGTCGTACACCAGGTCCATGTCCTGCGGGTAGCGCTGTACGGCCTCGCCCAGGAGCTGGTAGGCCGCCGCGTACTGCTTGTAGTCGCGCAGCAACTGCACCAGCGCGCTGACTTTGGCGCGGGCGTCGTCGGGTTGTGATTCGGGGGTATTGCGGATCAGGGTCAAGCCTTCTTCCAGCTTGCCCTGGCGGGCCAGGATCATGGCGCGGCGGGTTTGCACGCGCAGGGCGTCCTGCGGGCTGTCTATGCGCTGCAGATAGGCCTGGGCGTCGTCAAACTGGTGGTTTTGCTCGGCAATCTGGGCCAGTAGCAGGTAGGCCTGCACCAGGCCCCGCTCGGTTTCACCATCGTTGCTGGTGGTGGGGGCCACCAGCTTGACATAGGTTTTCAATGAGGTGTCCGCAGGCACCAGTTTCTTGTCCTGGAATTCCAGCGAGCCGCGCACCAGCCAGGCATCGGCATAGTCGGGCTTTTCGGCCGTCAACACCTCCATCTCGGCGTAGGCTTCGGCATAGCGTTGCGCCTCCAGCAGCTTGCGCGCAAAGGCCATACGCAACTCGGGTAGCGGCGTCGCTTCCAGGTATTTGCGTACCAGGGCCTCGGCGGCCGGTGTCTTGCTGTCCATCAGGGCCAGCGCCAGCAAGATGGGTTCTTCCGCCTTGGGGTTGAGTGCTGCGCCGCGTCGCGCTGCGTCGCTTGCGGCTTCCGCATCGCCGGCGAGGTAGCGCAGCGTCCCGACGGCGGACCAGGCCACCGGCCCCAGGCTGTGGCTGCCCAACTCGGCGGTTAGTGCCTGCTCCACCACCGTGGCGGCCAGCTTTTTGTCCTGGGCGCGCACGAAGTAGCGTGGCAGCAGCGCAATGGCGCCCTGCCGGTCCTTGGCCGCCGTGTTGGCCAGCAGGTGGCGGATGGGCTCCAGGGTCTCGGACACCCGGTTCAGGCCCACCAGAATTTGCAGGACAAAGCGGCTCGCCTCCATGGAAGTGGGGAAGGCCTTGGCCCAGGCCTGCGCCGCCAGCAAAGCCGACTCACCGCTGCGGGCCTGCAGCGCCAGCTCCACGGCGCGCTCGTACAGACGCGCCGAGGCGGACTTGCGGGCTGCGTCCAGCATCAGTGCATAGGCGGTGGGTGCATCGCCGTTTTGTGCGCTGATCTCGCCCACCAGCAACTGGTAGAACAACTCGCTGTCGAGACCAGAGTTGATGACCGGCTCCGTGTCCGGTTCGACGGGAGCAGCCCATGCCCCGCTGCCGGTGAAAGCTGCGAACAGGGCCAGGACGAGAAGGCGCTTGGGTCGTGTCATCAGATCATAATAATCCAAGCAGATGAAGCTTGTACCCTACCTGGACGCCCATGCCTGAATTGCCCGAAGTCGAAGTCACGCGCCGCAGTTTTGCCGACCGCATTGCCGGGGCGCATATCCGCGCGGTGCAGATGGGCAAACCGCTGCGCTGGCCGCTGGGGCTGGCGCCGCAGGCCCTGGTGGGGCGCAGCGTGCGGGGCGTGCGCCGCCGCGGCAAATACCTGCTGCTGGACCTGGACGACGGGTTGCTGTTGCTGCACCTGGGCATGTCGGGCAGCGTGGCGTTTGACCGGCATCTGCCGGCGGCCGGTGTGCACGACCATTTTGAGATGCAGACCACGCACGGGACCCTGCGCCTGAACGATCCGCGCCGTTTTGGTGCCGTGGTCTATGCGACGGGTGAGCAGGACCCGGTGGCCGTCAAGCTGCTGGGCAAACTGGGCGTGGAGCCGCTCGGCAATGCATTTGATCTGAAGCAGTTTCAGCAAGGCCTGAAACTGCGCAAGGGGCCCATCAAGCAGGTGCTGCTGGCCGGCGAAGTGGTGGTGGGCGTGGGCAATATCTATGCGTCTGAGGCCTTGTTTCTGGCCGGCATACGTCCTACCACCAAGGCCAACAAGATCAGTGGCCCGCGCATGGCCCGCCTGCATGCCGCCGTGCGCGACGTGCTGACCCGGGCGGTGGAGAAGGGGGGCAGCACGCTGCGCGATTTCTCCAATGCCCAGGGCGAGACCGGCTATTTCCAGCTTGAGGCCATGGTCTATGGGCGCGTGGGTGAGGCCTGCCGCGTGTGCGCCACCCCCATCAAGGCCATCCGCCAAGGCCAGCGCTCGACGTTTTTCTGCCCCATTTGCCAGAAATGACCCCCACGCTCCGCCGCTTCGCGTGTCGCTGCCCCCCGAGGGGGCTCTCGCGCCTTGGGGCGGCCCGGCGGCGCTCGAAGTTCCTCTTCCAGCGTGTGGGGTTACGCGCGGTGCTATATTGAAAGATTCACGGGGGACGCTTGGCTACTTCATTCAACGAACAATTTGACCAGCACGGCACCTGGCGGCGCGAGTTCGCGTTGCGCCTGAAGCTGCTGGGTGAGTGGATGAAGGACCATGAGCTGCTCGACGCCGCCGTGGAAGAACGCCTGCACCGCCTGGAAACCCAGGTGCGCTCCGACAAGGTGATGGTGGCTTTTGTCGCGGAGTTCTCTCGTGGCAAGTCCGAGATGATCAACGCGGTGTTCTTTGCCGGCTATGGCCGCCGCATCATGCCGGCCAGTGCCGGGCGCACCACCATGTGCCCCACCGAGATGGGCTACGACGCCGATGTGCCGCCCTGCCTGCGCCTGCTGCCCATTGAAACCCGCCTCAAGCCCCAGGCCCTGATGGAGTGGCGCATGGCGCCCGAGAAATGGGTGCGCATCGACCTGGATGTGCACAACCCACAGCAGTTGGCCCTGGCCCTGGAGAAAGTGGCTGAGACGCGCAAGGTCACGCAGGATGAGGCGCGCGCTTTGGGCTTCTGGCACAACCAGGCCCCCGAAGACAACCCCATGGTCGACGCCCAGGGCATGGTGGAAGTGCCCAAGTGGCGCCACGCACTGATCAACATTGCGCACCCGTTGCTCAAGCAGGGTCTGGTGATTCTGGACACCCCGGGCCTGAACGCGATTGGTGCCGAGCCCGAGCTGACCGTCAGCCTGATTCCGCAGGCCCACGCCGTGGTGTTCATCCTGGGCGCCGACACCGGCGTCACCAAATCCGATTTGTCCATCTGGCGTGAGCACCTGATCACCGAGTCCGGCGATACCGATGCGCGCCTGGTGGTGCTCAACAAGATCGACACGCTGTGGGATGCGCTGAGCACGCCCGCCCAGATCCAGAGCCAGGTAGACCGTCAAAAGGCCAGCACCGCTGAAATCCTGGGCATCCACCCGGACCAGGTGATTGCTGTGTCGGCCCAGAAGGGGTTGGTAGCCAAGGTCACCGACGACGACGCCCTGCTCAAGCAAAGCTGCCTGCCCGTGCTGGAAGATGCGCTGGGCCGCGGCATGATGGGCAAGCGTCAGAAAATCCTGGCCACGGCCATGGCGTCCGGCATTTCGGAACTGCGTGCTGAAACCGGCCGCGTCATCAACATCCGCAAACGCGACCTGACCGAGCAGATGATGGAGCTTAAGGGCCTGCAGGGCAAGAATGCTTCTGTCATCAAGCACATGCGCTCGCGCATTTCGCAAGAGCAGGCCGAGTTCGATGTGGGTGGTGCCAAAATCCACGCCGTGCGCTCGGTGCACCTGAAACTGCTGCGCGAGGTCTTCAGTATTTTGGGCTCCAAGGCGCTCAAGGCAGAAATGGCGCAGCTCACCGCCGCGCTCATGCAAAAGGGCCTCAAGCTGGGCGTCAAGCGCGCCTATGGTGAAACTTTTGACCGACTGCGCGGCAACCTGCAAAAGGTGCAGTCGCTCAGCGGCGAAATTCACACCATGCTGGCCGCTACCTTCCGCCAGCTCAATGGCGAATATGGTTTCTCCCTGCAGGCGCCCGCAGAGCCGCAGTTCGCCGGTTTCATCAAAGACCTGGATCTGGTGGAGCGCAGCCATTTGCAGTACCTGGGCATTGGCAATGCCTTCAAGCTGGCGCAGCCCGAGTTTTCCGACCGCCTGGTGCGCGCGCTGTCCACGCGCCTGCGCGGCATCCATGAGCAGGCGCTGGCCGACGTGGAGCTGTGGAGCAAATCGGCTGCGGCCCAGTTGGATGCGCAACTGCGCGAACGCCGCCGCAATTTCACCCGCCGCATCGAAGCCATAGATCGCATCCAGCAGGCCGCAGGCGGCCTGGAAGACCGCATCCAGGAAATTGAGCAGCAGGCCACTGCACTGAACCAGTTGGATGTGAAACTGTCCGAACTCACCTCCTACCTGATCAACGTCAACGAGCCCGCTTCGTTGAGCGAAGTGGACGTGGAGATCGCCTGAGCGTGGCCTCTTCTGAGGGCAGCTTCGCCACCCAGGTGGTGAAGTGGCAAAAACAGCACGGTCGCAATGACCTTCCCTGGCAGAACACCCAAGACCCGTACCGCGTTTGGCTGTCGGAAATCATGCTGCAGCAAACCCAGGTGGCCACGGTGCGCGGCTACTTTGCACGCTTTATCGAGAAGTTTCCCGACGTGGCCTCGCTGGCTGTCGCATCGCAGGACGAAGTGATGGGTCTGTGGAGTGGTCTGGGCTACTACAGTCGGGCGCGCAACCTGCACCGCTGTGCGCAGGACGTGGTGGCCTTGCACGGTGGCCAGTTCCCACGCGACGCGGTCACGCTGGCGACTTTGACGGGCATAGGCCGTTCCACGGCAGCGGCCATCAGCTCACTGTGCTTTGGCGAGCGCGTGGCGATTCTCGATGCCAATGTGAAGCGCGTGGTGACGCGTGTGTTGGGCTTTGACGCCGACCTGGCGCAGGCCGCCAACGAGCGCGCATTGTGGGACGCCGCGACGGCCCTGGTGCCGCAGCGCAGCCAGGACATGGCGCGTTACACCCAGGGCATGATGGATCTGGGCGCCACCGTGTGCCTGCCCAAAAAGCCCCACTGCGCGGCGTGCCCGGTGCATGCGACCTGTGCCGCGAAGAAAGCGGGCGATCCCGAACGCTATCCCGTGCGTACGCGCAAGCTCAAGCGGTCCAGCCAGTCGATTTGGTTGCTGTGGTTGCAGCGTGCCGATGGGGCGGTGTGGTTGTCCAGGCGGCCTACGCCCGGGGTGTGGGCGGGCTTGCAGTGTTTTCCGCTGTTTGACAGTGAAGACGCTTTGCGTGCTGCGCTGCCGTCGCGTTTGCAACGGGGGCTGGAGATGTTGCCGGTGTTTACCCATGTGCTCACGCACAAAGACCTTTTTCTGCATCCGGGCCTCGTGGATGTTGCGCAGGAAGCTATGGATTTAGGAGCGGGGGAGTGGTTCTTGCCGGCGCAATGGGGGGCGGCGGGGTTGCCGGCGCCTATTCGAAAATTGCTGGTTTCTGCTGGCCCGTAGTTTTTACTTCGGTGGAGTGTTTTGCTTTCGTGGCGTGTCGGGATGTGCGCCCGACAGCGCACTCACTTTTCTTGCTTCGCCAAGAAAAGTAAGCAAAAGAAGGCGACCCTGCTGTCTGCGGCCCCGGCGTAGCCGGGGCAACCTGCGGTGCTCGCTTGGTGCGGGGTGCGTGCAAACTCGCTGCGCTCAAACATGCACGCCCCTTGATCCGCCCCAAGCTGCGCTCCTCGGCTCCGACAGAAGGGAATGGGGCGATACACGTGCCATCGCTGCGCTCGGCACAGAGAGGTGCACGAGTCCGCGCTCAGCGCGGACGGGATGTTGGTATTCGGCTGTTGGATGGACTTCGCCGTTATGCGGAGGCGAGTAGCACAGGACTGGGCGGATCAAGGGGCGCGCATGTTTGAGCCGTAGGCGAGTTTGCGCGCACCCCGCCCAGGCCGAGCAACGCAGCGTACCCTGCGCCACGCGCAGGGGCGACGCATCCGGCTCGCCTTTCTTTGCCTCCTTTCTTTGGCGAAGCAAAGAAAGGAGGTCGCCCGCCGGGGCGAGACCCGGCAAAGCCGCGCAAGCAAGTCAACTTGCTACAAAATCAATAGCTATTAGCGCACATTCCAAAAGGGCCAAAGCCACTTTTGATACCTAAAAGTCAGCGTGCATCCATTTCGCGATGCCGTTTGAGCGTGATCCACTCCGGCCCAAACCGCTGCGCGAGTTTCTCCACGATATAGACCGAGCGGTGCTGCCCGCCGGTGCAGCCAATCGCCACCGTCACATAGCTGCGGTGGTCGCGCGCCAGGGCATCCAGCCAGTTCTCGAGGAAATGGATGATGTGGTGCAGCATCAGGTCCACGTCCTCCTGCGCCTGCAGGAAATCGATCACCGGTTGGTCGCGGCCGGTCAGGTGTTTGAGTTCGGGGTCGTAGTGCGGGTTGGGCAGCATGCGCACGTCGAACACATAGTCGGCGTCTGACGGTACGCCACGCTTGAAGGCGAAGGATTCGAACACCAGCGTGAGCTGCCCGCCCGGTGCAGCGATCAGCGTTTTCACATAGCCCTGCAGTTGCGCCGGGCGGATGATGCTGGAGTCGATGACGTGGGCCTGTTCGCGCAGGGCGGCCAGCAGTTCGCGTTCCAGCTCGATGGCGTCTGTCAGCGCACGGTGTGCGTCCTGCGGGCCGGCCTCGGTCTGTGACAGCGGGTGTTTGCGCCGGGTTTCGGAATAACGGCGCACCAGCGTGTCGGTGGTGGCATCCAGAAACAGTGGCTTAACGACGATGCCCTGGGCGCGCAGCGCGTCGAGTTGCTGCGGCACCAGCGGCAGCGAGGTGGCGCTGCGCACGTCCATGGCGATGGCCAGCCGGTGCGCCTGGTGCTTTTGCTCCAGTTCCACAAAGGGCAGCAGCAGCTCGGGCGGCAGGTTGTCCACGCAGTAAAAGCCGGCATCTTCCAGCGCGTGCAACGCCACCGACTTGCCGGAGCCCGACATGCCGGTGATGAGCACGATCTCCATGGTGGCGTCGGTAGACATGACTACACGCCGGTTTGCAGCATTTCCTTGGCATGCGCCAGGGTGGTGCTGGAGAGTTTTTCGCCGCCCAGCATGCGGGCGATTTCGCCTACACGCTGCTCGCTGTGCACGGCGGTCACTGTGCTGAGTGTTTGTTTGCCGGCCATGTGTTTGGCCACCACCAGATGGTGGTTGGCGCAGGCGGCCACCTGGGGCAAATGGGTCACGGCCAGCACCTGGCGGTCGGCGCCCAGTTGCTGCATGAGCCGGCCTACGGTCTCGGCGACGGCGCCGCCCACGCCCGAATCCACTTCGTCAAAGATCAGCGTCTGCGCGGTGCCGAGCTGGCTGGTGGTCACGGCAATGGCCAGCGCCATGCGCGACAGCTCGCCGCCCGATGCCACCTTGCCCACCGGGCGCGGCGTGCTACCGGCGTGGCCGGCCACGAGGAAGGACACGTCTTCGAGCCCACTTTGCATGGGCTGGGCTGCGGCTTCCAGCGCCACCTGAAACTGCCCGCCTTGCATGCCCAGGCCTTGCATGGCCTGGGTGATGCTATGGGCTAGCAGCGGCGCGGCCTTGGTGCGCTGTTTGGACACAGCCTTGGCCTCGGTCAGGTAGGCGGCGTGCGCTTTTTTCTCGCGTGTTTGCAGGCCTTCCAGATCGGCGGCGGCGTCGAGTTGGGCCAGTTCGGTTTTCCAGGACGCTAGCAGTGCGGGCAGGTCTTCGGGGGTGCGCTTGTAGCGCCGCGCCAGGCTGACCCACAGCGACATGCGCTCATCGAGTTCGGCCAGACGCTCGGGGTCCAGCTCGGTGCGGCGGGCGTAGCCGCGCAGGGTGTGCACCGCGTCTTCGATCTGCGCCACGCTGGAGGTCAGCGCGTCCAGCGGGTCCTTGAAATCCGTTTCCAGATGCGCCTGGGCCTGCAGCAATTGCAGCGCCGCCTGCAGCGGCTTGAGCGCATTGAGCTCATCGTCTTCCAGCAAGGCCACGGCGCCGTCGGCAGCGTCCAGCAGGGCCTGGCCATTGGCGAGGCGGCTGTGGCTGGTGTTGAGCTCGTCCCACTCGTTGGCCTGGGGGGCGAGCTTGTCGACCTCGCCAATCTGCCAGGCCAGGCGTTCGCGTTCGCGCTGCAGCGAGTCCTGCGCTTCCATGGCCTGGGCCAGCGCGGCCTGGGCCTGGCGCCATTCGTTCCACAAGGTGGTGAGGGCGGTGGTGGAGACCTTGGCATAGGCGTCGAGCAGGCCGCGCACCGCGTCGGGCCGGGTCAGGCTTTGCCAGGCGTGCTGGCCGTGGATGTCCAGCAACTGTTCGCCCAGCGTGCGCAACTGTTGGGCCGTGGCCGGGCTGCCATTGACCCAGGCGCGGCTCTTGCCTTGGGTGTCGACCGTGCGGCGCAGCAGCAGGGTGTCGCTGTCTTCAAAACCCGCTTCTTCGAGCAGGGCCTGCAGGCCGGGGGCGGTGTCGAACTCGGCGCTGACGTCGGTGCGCGCCGCGCCCTCGCGGATCACGCCCACATCGGCGCGTGCGCCGGTCACCAGTTGCAGCGCGTCGATCAGGATGGATTTGCCAGCGCCGGTTTCACCCGTCAGCACCGAGAAACCGGACTCCAGGTCCAGCTCCAGTTCGCTGACGATCACAAAGTCTCTGAGAACAATCCGTTTGAGTGCCATATCTCGCAAGTGCCTTCAGGCCACGCCTTCATTCCAGTGCATTTTCTGCCGCAGAGTGTCAAAGTAAGTCCAACCCTTGGGGTGCAAAAAGCGCACCTGGTGCTGCGAGCGCGTCACCACGATGCGGTCGCCGTGCATCAGGCTGGCCAGGGATTGCATGTCAAAGTTGGCGCTGGCATCGCGGCCTGCTACTATTTCGATAGCTATCTCTGCACTGTTGGAGAGGGCTATGGGCCTGTTTGACAAGGTATGCGGGGCAATGGGCACCATCACCCAGGCGGGGATGGACGGGTGCAGCAGCGGCCCACCGGCCGAGAGCGCATAGGCCGTGGAGCCCGTGGGGCTGGCGATGATCAGGCCGTCGGCGCGCTGGTTGGAGACAAAGCGGCCATCCACTTCCACACGCAGCTCCACCATGCCCGAGGTGGCGCCGCGGTTCACCACCACGTCGTTCATGGCCAGGGCGCTGAACACGCAGTGCCCGTCGCGCATCACGCGGGCCTGCATCAGGCTGCGGTCGTCCAGCTCGTAGTCGCCGGCCAGCATGGGCTTGAGCGTGGTCTTGTACTGGCCAAAGGGAATGTCGGTGATAAAGCCCAGGCGCCCCTGGTTGATGCCGATCAGCGGCACCCCGTACTGCGCCAGCTTGCGGCCAATGCCCAGCATGGTGCCGTCGCCACCCACCACCAGGCACAGGTCGCAGGACTGGCCTATGCCTTCCACCGTCATGGTGGCGTAGCTGGTCAGCCCCATGTTGGCGGCCGTGTCGGCCTCCAACACCACATCGCATCCCTGGTCCAGCAGGAAGTGGGCAATCTCGTCCATGGCCTGGCGGGTGGATGCACCGGCGCTGCCCGCAGCGGTGGCGTGGTACTTGCCAATGAGTGCAACCTGTCGGAATTGGGACTTCATTCGCAAATTACAACACTAAAATGTTTCGATGCTCGATGATCGTTCCAAGTTGTTGCTCAAAGCGCTGGTAGAGCGCTACATCGCTGACGGACAGCCGGTGGGCAGCCGCACGCTGTCCCGGGCTTCGGGACTGGAACTGTCGCCCGCCACTATCCGCAATGTCATGTCCGACCTGGAAGAGTTGGGCCTCATCGTCAGCCCGCACACCTCGGCCGGGCGTGTGCCCACGGCGCGCGGCTACCGCCTGTTTGTCGACACCATGCTGACCGTGCAGCCTGCGCAATACCAGTCGCACAGCCTGGCGCCGGACCAGCCGCAAAAGGTTATCTCCAATGCGGCCAACCTGCTCTCCAACCTGTCGCAGTTTGTCGGTGTGGTGATTGCGCCGCGCCGTACCTCGGCCTTCCGGCACATGGAGTTTTTGCGCCTGTCGGAAAAGCGCCTGCTGGTCATCATCGTGTCGCCCGATGGCGACGTGCAAAACCGCGTCATCTACACCGAGCAGGACTACACCCAGTCGCAACTGGTGGAGGCGGCCAATTTCCTCAACACCCATTACGTGGGGCTGGAGATCGAACAGGTGCGCGCCCGGCTGCAGGGCGAAGTGGAATCGCTGCGCAGCGAAATCGCCACGCTCATGCAGGCGGCCGTGAATGTCAGCTCCGAAGCTATGAGCGAGACGCAGGACGAGGTGGTCATCTCAGGGGAACGCAACCTGCTGTCGGTGTCGGATTTTTCTAGCGACATGGGCCACCTGCGCCGTGCGTTCGAGCTGTTCGAGCAAAAGGCGCAGCTGATGCGCCTGATGGACATTGCCGGCCAGGCCGAAGGCGTGCGCATCTTCATCGGTGGCGAGAGCCAGGTGGTGCCGTTTGAAGACCTGTCCATCGTCAGCAGCCCCTACGAAGTGGACGGCAAGGTGGTCGGCACGCTGGGCGTTATCGGCCCCACCCGCATGGCCTACGACCGCATGATCCAGATCGTGGACATCACCTCCAAGCTGGTCAGCAACGCGCTGAGCCACCACAAATAGGCCCTTGGCGGCCCGCTACAATCTTAGGTTGGTCTGGGGCGTTAGCTCAGTTGGTTAGAGCAGAGGACTCATAATCCTTTGGTCGCGGGTTCAAGTCCCTCACGCCCTACCATTTAAATCAATAACTTGCGTTGCTTTTTGGGTGCTTTACCACCTCATCTTGTCAACGAAGTGTCAACCGCGCATCTACGGTGCCGCGTTCCATCCCACCTGTCGCCCATGCCTCTGGCTGTTTTGGACTTTCTATTTCAACTTGTTGAAAGGAAGCCGGGGGGAGGTCGCTTGCGGCCGGGCGCGGCTACAGCGCCGGTAGCTTTGTCCCCACTGAGAGGCTGGTAAGCCGGTCCCGCCCACGGCGGGGCGATTGGGGGCAATGCGTCCCCATAGTTTGGCCCACTTTCATTGCCAAGGTTTTTAAGGTGGCGGATTCAACAGGTCGTGAACGTGAGTCGGCTTCAGGCTGAACTCAGACGCTCAGATCCGATGATCGGATGACGGCTTGTGCGCACAGAGCAGACGACCACAATGGAATTGTGGCCCGGTTCCCTCGGGTCAACTTGATAGCTGATAGCAGCCTTTATCAGTGGCGAATTCACTATGCGGAAAATGACCGGAGCGACCAGTCTGTCCCACTTCAGGCAAGCTACGCTTCGGTCCATGCGGAAAGAGGTTCACAAAGTGCTGCCTTCCATAGCACGTTGGCTTCATGCGTATTCCGGTCTAACTGACCATCTGTTCCGGAATTCGCTGACCACCGCTAGCATTTTTCTGGTGTTGCATCGACCGGTTGAATCCGCCGCCATTTGCGGTCATAGTTATATGGCCGCTATCGAGAGTTGCAGCCCATGACAAACCCATTCAAGATCGGCTCACTTTAAGTGATTTACACCAGCTTCGGAGATTGAGCATTGGCTGACTCCTGTTTGATCAAGTCAAGTCCCTCGCGGTAGGTGGTCACCTTGAATTCTGGAAAACGGTGCTTGAATTTGCTGGAGTCGAAAAGGTTGTCTTGTTCGTACCTGGGCAGGAGTTCTCTGATCTCGCGCACCTGTTTGGAGAAGAGGCCTGCAGCGGTGATGGCCCACTTTCCAACGATCGTATAGGAAGCGTCCTTGCCGAATGCTTCGCCCGCCATTGCCACGAACTGCTTGTAAGTCGGCCGGTCATCGTCGCATGGCAGATGCCAGGTCTGTCCAAAGGCATCAGGGGTGTTACCAAGCAGCGCCAGCGCGCGACTAGCGTCCGGGGTCCAGATCAACGTTCTGCGTGTGTCGTCGCGCACCGGAACACGCGGCTTCTTACCGGCCTGGAGGTTTTCAATGACCAACGCATTCGTAAAGCTTTGCGTCTTTCCGGGGCCATAGAACTCAGGAGCGCGCGCGATCAGGGCCGGCATGCCGCCTTGTCCCATCTCTTGCAGCACCATGGATGCCATCTGCGCGCGAACCTTGCCTTTGCGCCCCATGGGTTGGAAAGGCGCGTCTTCCAAAAGCACTCTGTCGTCCTGGGGATACATGTAGGTGTTGTCGAAATAGACGAACTTGGCGCCCGCTGCCCGGCTCGCCTCGATCGCGTTTCTCAACATGATGGGAAACTGTGCTTCCCACATTTCCGTATCCGGTGGCAGACCCGCGGTGAAGTAGACGATGCTGCTGCCTTTGACTGCCTCCACAGTCTGATTGGCATCCAGAAGATTCGCAGACACCAGAACATCGGCATCGTTGACCTTACGTGGATTGCGGCTCACCAGTCGCAATTCATCGGTGTACTTGCGTCGCAGTTCTCGCGCAAGCTCCACCGCGATTTGGCCATTGGCCCCCAGTATGGTTTGCATGTTCATCCCTTCATTCTCGGACTCAAGACTTTGGGGCGCTCATTGAAGCGGTTTTGGAGCATACAGCGCACCTTGAAACTCCGGAACATATTCATACTTCATGAGCTTCCCCAGTTTCAACGCCTTGATGTAGGTGGACAAGCTTCCTTCGGTCAGCGTGAGCTTCACCGAATCCGCATTGGAGCTGCTGGCATGACTGAGCTGGCGCGAAATCGAATAACCGGTAGTCAGCTGCCCCTTGCGGTCGACATTGGTAAAGCTGTTGGTGACCAAGGATTCTTTGCTGGAAAGGTCGGTCAGCTTTTGGGTTTCCAGTGTGACGTCAAGCTTCTTGGTTTCGCTGTCGAAGATTTCAACGACGACCGATTTGTCGTTCTCGACATAGGTAATGTCGGTGAGCCACTTCGGCAGGTTGTATCCCACCACACCGCGCACGCGTGCAAGCTCCGTATTCACGGGGAGCTTGAGTACATAGCCCCAGAAGTCGTTGGACATCGACTGGCCCAGCAAGGTCAAAGGCCCGAAGCTGGTCGAGTCCGGCTTGTTTGTGACAACCGACAGACCAATCTCTTCGTAACTGTCGTTGTCGCAGTAGCGGTATGTGTAGGCGGTAAAGGCGACGAGGCCTCTACCGGGCCAAACCTGAAGTGGCTGCACCTTCTCCAGGACCTTGGCGGGCATGAGTTCCTTCAGCTTGTCCAGGTCTGCGGTGAAGATGGCAGTGACCCGGCTGTTCTTGTAGTAGAAGTTCGGTGAATAGGACTCAAAGCCAATGTCCATACGTTCCTTTTTGAGCTGCTTGAACCAACTCAGATCGACGTCCGGGGCTTCCGCTGCAATGTTGGTGAGCGGTGGGTTGGAACGATACCGGTCATACAAGCCGCCCTTGACCACTGGAACGTCGTGACCGGCGAGGCTGATCACTGTGGTTTCGGCTTGCCCTGTTTTCATGGGGCTTTCGGCCCACGAAGGGAGTGAAAAGACGCTCAGAGCGATGCCTGCTGTCACGGTGATATTTCGGATGTACATGGTGATGATTCCTGTGTGGAGGGGATGAGGGATTGCTTTCACGGGTGGGCACACATCGCGCCTACTTGGATACCGACTTGGCCTGCAACTGAAGCAAAGCCAACACTTGTAGAGCGACTGCGCGGCCTGATTGGGGGTTCTGTCCCGTGACAATGCGCCCGTCGGTGATTGCGTAGGATGTAAAGGGCAAGAAGGCTTTCTCGTATTTCGCCCCTGCGTCGACAAGTGCATCTTCCAGGAAGAACGGGACTTGACTTCTCATACCCGACAAGCGTTCTTCGAGGTTGGAAAATCCTGTGATGCGGCGTCCGTTAATAAGCGGCTTTCCATCCTTATCCTGGAGTTGAACCAGGGCTGCGTTGCCATGGCAGACCGCCGAGACGACGCCGCCTTGTTGATAGATTGCCTCGGCCAGGCGTTTGATGTCGGGAGCTTGCCGAAAGTCCCACATGGTTCCGTGGCCGCCGGTGAAATAGATGGCGGTATAGCCTGATGGATCTACATCGGCGGCATGTTTTGTCTTCTCAAGCCTCTCCATAAAAGCCGTATCGCCAAGATGAGAGCGCGCAGCATCGTCGAGATAGAAATTGCTTAGGCTTCGCTCATCCAGCGGGCTCTTTCCTCCGTTCGGACTGGTTATATCCATTGCAATTCCAGCTTCTTGCAATACGTCCCAGAAATGCGTCAACTCTGTAAGCCACAGGCCGGTTTTGTCCTGTCGACTGGGGTAGTCCGCATGATTGGTGACGACGACCAGCACGCGTTGGGCAGATTGCCTCACTCCTGGCGTGTCCTGGGCTTGCGCGTCCGCTTGCACGGGTATGGCGAGTGCGGCCGCAACGACGAAAGCGACCAGGTTTTGGAGGAGCGAGTTCATGACTGAATCCGAGGGTTAAAAGTTGACGATGGACAAACTTTAAGGTTAAAGTTAACTTTAAAGTCAAGCAATTTCTTTTTAAGGACCCAAATGAAGATTGGAGAACTGGCCAAACGCACCGGATTGACGGCATCCAGCATCCGCTTCTATGAAAAAAGCGGATTGATCCTTGGGGTCGAACGCAAGGAGAACGGTTACCGCGAGTACGGTCCTGAGGCTCTGTGGATGCTGGAGATCATTGCTGGCGCCCAAAGCGCCGGTTTCTCACTCGAAGAGATCCGAAGTCTTTTGCCCGACTCAAAGAAGGCTTGGCAGCATGACGAGTTGCTGGATAGTCTGCAGCGCAAGGTAGCCGAGATTGAACTTTTGCAAAAGAGGTTGAAGCAGAACAAAGCCCAGCTCCTAGCGGCAATAGAGACCATCAAGAATCGCCCCCAAGACCTTGCATGTGCTGATAGGACGCAATGGGTGCTGAATCAACTCCGTGGACAGGAAGCGTCTGTCAAATGAGCATCAATCAAGTGACCGCTTTACGGTACGCCAGTTGCATCTCCGGACGGCGACTTTGTCTCGATTCCGGCCAAGGACGGATGCGCCGCAAGGTGGGTAGTACCGATCAACACAAGCAGTCTGGTCAGTAACTGCCGGAATGATGATCAGCGATTTCCAGAATATGCACTTCAATCACCCAAAGCGGAAGCCGAATAGTCCGCCGTCTTCGGTGTCATCCGAAAGCCGGGTATCTAGAACCCAAGCTCCCAGGTCGGTCGACTCGTCAACAGGCAACCGATCGAAGATATCCGAGTTCATCGTGACGATGTACTGCTGCTGAAGCCTCTCGCTGATCCTCTTGCCCAGGCGCAACGCCCCCGCAACCTGGCGCTCATCGACGCCGTCGAAAAGGTGGCTGTCATGGATCAGGAATCCCGGGCCGCCGTAGCGCTTAGTTACGATCTGCAGCAGCGCTACGTCGAAGCAGAATATCTCCATGTTGGCGATCCCGCCGCCGCGATCCCCTTCGATCGCGATGCCGAACTCAGGGCCATTTTCGGTAGCCTTGACCACGAAGCGGCCAGCTCGATCGTCGTACAACTCAGCGATTGAGTCAGCAATGATCAAGATCCCTTCATTAAGAGCCTTTTCCCGCACATGATGGTCTTCCTGGAGCTTGCGCTTCAGCGCCGCCCGGTCGATGTCGAGCTTTGTGGATTCGCCCTCAAGGGCCTCCGCTGCCTTGAAGCGCTCGCGCAGCGATGCGGCGTTTGCTTCGACATCGGCCAATTCGCGCTGCATCGCCAGAAAGTCGTCGAGCGCTCCCCGTCCCTGCAGCGTGCGCAGAATCTTGCTGCGCTCTTCGTCTAGCCGGCTGAGGCCGTCTTCAACGTCAGCAATGCGGGAGCGCACATCGCTGATTTCATGCTCGAGATGAATGCGGCGATTTGCAACCACAGACTCGTAGAAGCTGCTCACGTCATCGAAACGGCGTAGGGCGACGCCAGGCAATTCAATGCCGGCCGCAGCGTAGAGCTGCTGAATGTCCGATCGTTGTGGTGGCCGCTCGGACTGCAGCGCCTCCTGAAGATGATTAAGCGTCTCGTTCAATGTGACCGATTGCCTGGTCAGGGCCTGCATCTCGGTCTTGATCTGTCCGGCGCGTTTCGAGAGGGACTTGTAGCTATCGAGCACCTCAAATTGCTCCAGGCTCTGCCGCAGCTGGCTGGCTTTCGCCTCAGCAATCGTCACCTGTGGTCGCAGCTCAGCGACCGTGCCTATCACTGAGCCGAGCGCCCCAATCTTGACAGCCTTTTTCAGCTCTTCCAAAGTCTTCTCGCGTGCGCGAATCTTGTTGAAGTCGAACGGAATTTGCCAATCGAGACCGAACAAGTACGACAAGTTGACCTGCCAGTCCCATCGCTGCTGCTTCTCGGCTTGCCGCTCGGGGCTGATAAAGCCACCTGAATTCCTGCGCCGAACGAAGTAGGAAAACATCGAGCGGAACGTAGGTGTGAATGACTCGTCAAAGAGTGTGCCTCGCTCGTCTGCCGGCAACCCAAACATGGCGTGGCCGAGGAACATCCGCCAGTTCAAGTTAGAAACATAGAACCGCTCGCTGGCCTTGTCGAGCTTGCGTGGAATGTCCTTGCGCTCTTCGCCTCCGCTGACTAGGAATATCTTTGAAGGGTCAGAGCCCGTGCGAGCGACTGTCAGCAGTTCGCCGTTGATTCGGAATGTGCCCTTGAAGGTGTGCTCGACCAGCTCGTCCAATCGAAAAAGCGAGTCCTTATCGCAGTCAGCACCTAGCAGGAAATGGATCACCTCTATGAGGCTAGTCTTGCCTGCGCTGTTGCGGGTCTGCTTGTCGGTTGAGTCTGCTGTCCGGTCAGACAGCAGTACGTTTAGGCCGGAGCGAAACGTCACGGCCTTGAACGTCTTCAGCGAGCTTTCGATGGAGACGATCATGTTGTGTGCTCACCATAAATGATGCCGTCCCGATAATCGATCGCCGAGATGGCATACAAAAGGTTGAGTGCGAGGACAAACCAGTCAAAAGAGACCAGCGCGTCTGCCGCCTTGTAAATATGCTCTTCGCGCACGCAATCCCAGAGGGCAGACACCGATCGCGGCTCCTCAAGGTGCTTGAGAAGCTCGCCGCCCACGGTGATGAGTGCACGGTCATGCGACAGATACTTGGTTGGCAAAATCATAGCGTTACCTACGCAGCTAATTCGCGTTCAAAGATGTCGCAGTTTTCGAAGAGGAACGCCAACAGTGACTGTGCCGCCACCTGCTTCTGTGGCGGCACACTTCCGACACCTGTTACCAGCTCATAGAGCGACGCCATGATGTCACCTGGACTGAGAAGCTGCGCCTTAAGATATTCGTATCGATCACGGAAAAGCTTCGCAATGCGGTCGCCGGTCAGAGGGTCCGGGTGTCGGTCGAAGTACTGACCTACGAGATGGGCGTTCTTCCATCCGCCCGCAATAAGCAGCTTCCAGTGGTTCGGCAGATTGTTGTAATTCAGCTTGTGAAGCGGCACTGGACGCAGGTCTTGTGGATCAAAGTCGATGGCGTCAGCCTCGCTGCGCAGATGCTGAACAAGGTCCCGCAACGTTTCAGCGTCCAAGGTTGTGGCATCGGCATCGGACGCCGCAGGACCAAGCAAGGATTCAATCTGGAACGGCTGCAGGCGGAACACGCGTTCCGAGAAGCCCTCCATCCCGACGAACCCGAATGCGAGCGCGGGATTGGCTTCCTTGAGGGCATTCATCGTTGTTACAGCCTCAACGGGCAAGCCGTCGGCGATGTTGTGCACCATGTGCCACTCTTTCATAATGGCGGCCAGGTTCTTCAACGCCTTCGCGAAGTCCTCCGTCATCTTGGTTGTCAGCGTTGCAACCTGCTTCAGTTCACCGGCCAGTGCTCCGTAGCACTGAAAGAGCTGCCCGTTCGATTGCAGGTAGCCATCGCACCCCTTGTCACCAAGAGCCCCATATGGGCGAACACGCACAAAGTCATCGCCATGCAGAAGACCCATGACGGTCGAGAAAAAATCCTGGAATGCATCGCTGTTGGACTTACGCAGTTTGAGTTCGAGCGCGATCCGCCAGTAATAGCGCTGATTGGCCGTGAACGGATCGACGGCTGTCCCTGCATTTGCTGGTGGCATCGAAGTCATGCGCGCGTCCTCCGTCTTGGCTTGGCCGGTTGTGCAGGCCATTCCTCATGTGCCCGCAGCAGCCGCGCAGTCGTCGTGCCATCGATAAACAGGACACGGCAAGGGGCAGTAAACGATCTCTGCAAAGCAAAAGCCAAGGCCTGTTTACGTACAGCTGCGCCAATATTGTGGCAGTGTTGGACCACAAACACATCTGCCGGGATGTTGAAGAGTCGGTACAGCTGATCACCGTTGCGGCCCAGGTCCGTGGGTTTCATCGGGTGGAATCGCGAAGGGCCCTTGAGTAGAAAGGCGGCAGTGAGGCGGCGGCCATTCACGGCTAGATTGGCCGAGAGCACATCACTCTCCTCGCCACCCCAGTCGTTGGGAACGCTGGGTTCGCCAAGCAGTCGACACAACAGTTCTTTAACAGCTTGCTCGGGCACGCCGCGCATTGCGGAGAACTCGGATGCGGCGGGCGTCCATTGCGAGTCCAGTCCGGCGAACTGGTCGACGTCCTCTGGACGCAGTTCAAGACCCTGCACGAATGGCATTGGCAAGCCGCCTGTCTGTTCGACCAGATCACCGATGGCATATGGCACGGCCCGAATCGTGGTCGTATCCACATCAGCGATATAGCCGAAGATAAAAAGGCGCGTGGACCCGCTCATTCGCGTCGATGCGGTGTCGTTGACCAAATTACCCTTCGAAAACTCGACGACCAGCTGCTTCCCGGCAAGAGGTTCGTCAAGCTTTTCGCTAAGGCTGAGCATCGGCGTCTTGTTGCGCGCGGCGAAGCCCTTGCCGTAGACGTGTCCGTCATAGATGAACGGAACGCCGGTCTGGAGCCGGTTTTCGAATTCGAGCTGAGGCAGCGTCACGATATTGCCGGAAGATATAGCATCGACTAGGTACTGGCCGACGGAATTTGAGAGGATCGCTGACGCCATGAGAACGTCCTGCCCTTGCAGTGCGGCGAGCACGTGAGCGGGTAACTGATTAACCTGCAGTAGCCCCAGGACCCGGTCGCGGCTTAGGTAGTACGTGACCAGCCTTCGCGAAACAGGCACGAGCGGGCCCGCTTCATCTGGGTCTGGCTCGAAAACAACGCGTGTCCCAGACTTGGCGATCATGTTGTTTCGGCCATGCTGGAGCCCGGCTTTGCGACGGGCAATGCTGTGGCAATTGAAAGCACTCTTCTCCCCCCTCATCGCTGTCTCATTCTGGTACTTGCGTCGTATTTGACCACAGACCGTGGAACGTGAGGATTAGCGTCGCCAGTGTGGCGGGCTGTGACGTGCAGGGCGCCTCAATCCTTCGCTGTGCAGCAGGAAGTTCCAGCGGGCCGCGCATTCGCGCCCCGAGTGACCGCTTTCGTTGCGAGCCGTCATCGACAACCTTTGTCCAAGCGACTGCACCCGCTGCGCTGCGGCCGTTGGTCAACTGATTTCGGCTTCAGGCTGACTTGAGTCGTTCGCGCTTCAGGGGCTGAGCGTCCGCTCTTGCCAAGAGCAACCGTTGAACCACGCTGGCCTGACCGGCAGCTTTATCTCCGGAGGTCGCCGCACGAATAAGGTGCAAGCATATTGCCTGTGTAAGCAAGTGGTACCCTGTCGCGTGCGTCAAAATCGATCGTGGGAGGGAGCAATGGCAGACCCGGGAGAAATGGTTAAGTGGCACTGCAATCTGTGCTTGCGAACGACCAAGCACACGGTGCTCTATTCGATCACTAAGCAGGACGTGACGGAGACTCACGAAGACAACTTCGACGTCGAAGAAACCGTCTATACGCTGGCTGAGTGCGACGGCTGTGAATACGTCACTATGAAAACGTTTTGGTCGATCAATGGCCAAGGAGACATGGTTGACCAATACCCTGCTGCCCTGGCTCGTCGCAGGCCACCATGGCTGCATGAGTTGTTCCTCGCCGATTCTTTGGGCGAACAGAGCAAGTACAACCTGATGCAAGAGCTTTACACCGGTATAGGAGCACAGAACTGGTGGCTTACCATGCTGGGTGTCCGCTCTCTGCTCGAGTTCGTCATGGTCGAGAAGGTTGGCGATAACGGCAGCTTCGTTAAGAATCTGGAGAAGTTCCTTGAAGGTGGATTCATAAGCAAGATTCAGCTGGATGCACTAGGCCCACTGATTGAGGCTGGGCACGCTACGACGCATCGGGGTTATCAGCCCAGCGCTGCGGATGTCAATGTGGTAATGGATATCCTGGAGAACGTGCTTGAGTCCATCTACGTAACGACAGCCAGGGCGAAGAAGCTCAAGGTGCCACCTAGAACAAAACCGGCAGCGCCAGCGGGTAGCAGGTCATAAAGACATGCGGCTGCGCACGTTCCCAGGCGCTACTGAGTGGGTGGGGTCCAGTACGGAAGTGTTGATGCGCCTGGGTCGTCCAAAACGATCGCGACACTTTGCTCGGCGCGTGTGACAGCGACATAGAAGCTGGATGCGGCGATCGGCTCCATGCAGGTTCCACGACGAATGAATTCGGAAATGTTCGAAGTGGGTGCGATCAGAACGCGTTGAAACGTCGCTCCCTTGGCTACCCGGAAATTCATGAAATCCAGTTGTAGGGACTTCGCCGATGAGACAGAGTGACGCAGGCACTGCGGCTTGAACGCCGCTATGTAGGCGTCAACGTGTTCTGCGCGAAGTAGAAAAACGCCATCGTGCCCGGTGCTGGTTTCGTTCTTCGACGTCGTGCTTGGGAAGGCCCATGAAATATCGAATATCAGGTCCGAAAACGCGGCTATCTGCGGATGGCACCGCCAGGTCACCGAACTCTCGTCAATGGTGACCAGGCCGCGCTTCTCGCGGCTGCGGAACCATTTGATGGCGTCGGCGTAGGCGTATTGCTTGTTTTTCGTGCTCCTGACGTTAGTGGCGAGCACGGATTGCCGGATGTCTCCAACCATCCAGATGTCGAGCTTGGACGTCAAAAGCGCGTCGACGATATCCCAGTCGTAGGCGCTCAGATCCTGCACCTCGTCGATCAGGATCTCCTCATAAATCCCTTCGAGCCTGTGCATGAGAGAACCGCGGCTGTCGCCGATCAACTCGAATGCCAGGCGTCCGAGTTCGGACCGATAGACAGCCCCTCCCTTGTCGAGGAAACGTGCCTTGCCCTTGGCCATCTGATACGGCCGGCCATCGAAGTTGAAGCCGAGCACGCGCTCTCCGGCGAATTTGAATGGAATAAATGGTTTAGCAAAATGCCGAAGGAGGAAGGTGAACCAACCCAGTACCTCGACGTGCAAATGGTCGCCCGCGTAGCGAGCGAGGCGACCTTCTAGCTCCTGCTGATTCTTCTGGGTGTAGGTCAATACGACGACGCGCCGATCCGTCGGCAGCGTCGAGCAATACTCGACGATGCTCTGGGTCTTGCGTGACCCCGCCACCGCCAGAGTGACGCGCTTAGCCATTGATGAATTTAGCCGCCTGGAGCAGGTACGCCGGCGGCGTCAGCACATGCGCCGACGTGCCTATGCGCAGTGCAGCCTCGGTCTTTTCGCGAGTCATCCAGGTCAAGACATCCGCATTGGCTGTGATACCAAGCATGGTGCGCAGATGGGCCTCGCCGCAGTGATGAATCAGCTGAGGCTCCAGCGTTTTTCCATGCGCCACGTCTCCAATGAAGACCTCGCGCTGCCCCGCGGTTAGCCATTGACTGAGCGGTTTTCGCAGCTCGGCTGGCTCAACGCCGTCGTTATCGCGCATGGCCGCCACGCGCTTTCCCAGCCTGTGGCACAGCTCAAGCCCGCGAGCCAGCGACAGTCCGCGCATGCTCACAACATCGATGCCGCATTCGATCGGGCGTTTGCCGTACAGGTCCTTGAATACCCTCTCGAAGATGATTTCGTCGGAGGGGCCCTCGACCAGGACGATCCTATCGGCTAGGACAAGGCGCAAGGTGTCGAAACTAGGCAGCTTCTTGAAGTACTCAACGGTCTCAGGACTCAGCTCGTTGAGCTTGACCGGCGCCGTGGGACCGAGGAACTGAAGCGCCTCCACGCCCAGTCGGTTCAGAACGCTTGAGCTGTGCGTAGTGATGAAGAGCTGTTGATCGTCGCTGGCCAGCGACGACATCCGGTGCAACAGCGTCGCCAGGCTCGTATGGCTCAAATGGTTTTCCGGCTCTTCGATAGTGACGTACTTGGATCGCCCGGCGTGCCGGTTCATCGCCAGCGCAATCTTGATGGCCGACTGTTGCCCCTGGCCAGCCATGGTGAACGGGACTCCAGCGACATGCGGCGACACGGACTCCTCCCAGGAGGTCCTGGCAGTCTGATCCATCGCGAGCACGATGGGTTGCGCGTGAAGTGATGCGTGCATCTGGCTGATGCGGTCATTGACCGTTTTGAAGGCGGAATCTGAAAGGGCCGCCTTGGCTTCGCGGTATTGAAGGGAAATGCCCGCGCGCTCGTGAGGCTCTAGCTGGCTTCCCAAGATCTGACGTAGGTGGAAGTCGATCCCGCCGGAGCTCCGAACCGTTCGTGCGTCGATCACTGCGGTGGTCAATGCCCGAGGCCGCATGTTCAGTTTTTGGTCAGCGAACGACGTCCACTCGACGCCGTAGTACTCGACAGGCAGAAGGGGTGTCGGCTTCGCCGCCCAGGCCTGCAGCTCTGACCAGTAATCCTTGTTAGGGACGCAGCGAAGTCTGATGCCCGGGGTGGCCTCGGTGGGAACGCTGGAGTTATAAGCACCGCACAGCTCCTGAAGCTCGGGTACATCAGCCAGGAAGATTTCGATGTCGATCTCAGGCAGCCGCGGCAGCTGGCCTTTTGCCTTCTCAGCAATGAAATCTGCAACACTGCGGGCATTGAACCAGTGGGGGTTCAACTCCTCGGCTGCGCTACGGCCATTAATCCTGCCGGTTAGCGCTAGGACGATGGCTTCGATGAGGGTGGACTTGCCAGATTCGTTGGCGCCGACGATGATATTAAGTTTGGCGTTTGGAACGATGGTCAGATCTCGATGAATTCGATAGCCCCGAACGCGAATCTTCTTGATCACGCTTCCTCCCTTCCACTCGACGTGTGTGTAGGGCTATTTTGCAGCATGCGGCTGTAGACACCGGCACTAGTGGAGATAGTGATGGATTACCCGCGTCAGTGCCATGAGGCTTGACCGGTGATCGTCACCGACAGCCTGACGATGTCGACCTGGTTCACAGCGCGAACCAAGTGAAGACTGTGACCTTCAGGACAAGCTTTGCGCTGGTATTAATACAACGCAATTTCGGAAGCGAGCTCGTCGAGCTAACTACGGTACGCCCATGGCTCGCAAGCGCGGACTGAAGGTGGATTTTTTACCGATATTCAAACGGTATGTGCTAAGGGATTGAACTTGATCGCCTCTTGAAGGTGTTCAGGCGCCAAGTGTGCATAGCGCATGGTCATGGCCAGGCTGGCGTGCCCTAGGATCTTATTCAAGGTCAAGATGTTTCCGCCGCGCATCATGAAATGGCTTGCGAAGGTGTGCCGCAACACGTGCGTGAGTTGGCCATCCGGCAAATCCAACCCCGCCCGTTCAATTGCCTCACGAAACGCGGAGTAGGCGGAGGCGAAAAGCTGTCCACCTGTTTCTTTGCTGTCGTGATGAGCCTGTAGCTCCTGGGAGAGCTTTTCGCTTATTGGAACTGCGCGAACTTTCCCGCTTTTTGTCTTCGCGAACTGGATCACCTGGTTGCGCAATTGAGTAGTTTTGAGCATCTCCGCTTCGCCCCATCGCGCACCAGTAGCCAAACACACCTTAGAAATCATCACTGCATGACGATTACTTGATTTGGCCAGCGCCTTTAGTAGAGTGGCAATTTGTGCCAGGGTCAAGAATGACAGCTCACGCTCTTCAATCTTGAATTGCCGCAGATTGGCCAGAGGATTCTCTTTTTTCCAGATCTTGAGGTCGATCAGCAGATTGAAGACTGCACGGAGGTAGGCATGCTCTCTGTTTAGGTTGTTGTGCGTGATGCCTGTGGCCAGTCGTTTTGTTCGGTAGTCGGAGAACATGGCTGCTGTGAATTGATCTGCAACGGGATTACCCATTGCCGCAACCATGAGTTTCAGGCGCCCATAAGTGTTTGCTGCAGCACGCAAGTTGGATCCGTGGTGCTGGTACCAGATATCGACCAATTCAGAGAGCCTGCGTGTGTCCCTTTTCTCGGGGGCCCAGGCTGTGTTCTGCACAACCTGCGTCTTAAGCCAGGCGTCGTATTGTTTGGCTTCGGCTTGATTGCGGAATGTTTTACGGAAGCGCTTACCGCCGCGGCCGGCTGGCTGGCTATCGACGAGCCAGCCAGATTCAACCTTTTTTATTGCCATGTTTCCTAACTTGCGATGCGTCCTTTGTAGGTGATGACTTGGTGCTGGGGCGCGAGGATGGGATTCCTCCCTCGACTTCGGCCAGGAATTCTCGGTGCGCCAAATAGTCCGTCCAGTTCGCTACTGAGTCTGTATCGCTTGGGTCAACCTGTTCGTCAATTCTGTAGGGACCATGGATGATCCAAAGCGTGAATTCGCGGTTCCAACTGCAAATGACGGACACCATATCCAAAGTGGGCTCATTGAGACCAAGAAGCACATTCGCCCAATCATCTAGACCTATTTCCTTCCCATGCAAGTTGGAGACTTTGCTGAGGTGCTGGAAGAGCTTGGCTCCTTTATCGGAGACGCGCTGCCGTATGACCCAACTCAGTCGCTGCCCGATGGTTGCGCAGTCATGTTCAGTAGGCCTTGGAGTGTTGAATGGAAAGTACGGGTGCTTTGAGTTTGGCGTGATCACATGATCTGGACTGAGGATGCCTGTCAGTACCCATGTTTTTCTATCTGGAAAGTGTTGGATCACGAAACCAAGCATGGCTTCGTTGACTCGCTGTCTCCCGTAATAGAAGTTACGCCATTGAGCGGAGCTAATGCCGCTTTGATCTTGCAGCTGAGTAAATCGGCCACGACTATTGAAGTGGTTTACGACTAGCTGCCTTGCCCTTTCGCTGATTTCGCTATGGGTTTTAGGAGAGTCTGGGGACAGCGCTTTGGAAATTTCAGAAGTCATGAATAGGGTGCCTTAAAGGATTGCTCAATCCATGCAAACAGTTTAAACTGTTCAAATCGTTCAAATGAAACTGATTTTAAGCATATGGAGACAGCCCTGACAGATCCGCACTCTAAGGTGATATCTGTACCTCTCATGACGGTGGAACGATTTGCGGAACTGATAGGGCTCCCGGTCGGTGTTTGCAAAGCCCAAACCGACAGGCGACAGTGGCCCGTTGTGAAGGTTGGCAGGAGAGTCTTCATTAATGTTGAGCTAGTTCGCAAGCAAGCCTTGGAAGCTGAGTCCAAGCGGTGAGCTTCGACAAGGGAGATTGCCCGCCTCAGGCAGCACTCTCAGGCGTAGTACAGACATCTCTGACACTTCGCGAACTAGCCCTCATCCAAGCCGGCACCAGCATTTCGCTGGAGCCAGCTGCCACAGATGACTGGGCCTTCACTCATTCCATTCTCTGCCAGGTCGGTTTACCAAGATCAAGGGTAGACGGTCGAGAATTTCTGCGACAGTGCGGCGATGCTTGGATCAGCGTGCAGTCCGGACTTTTAGACGAGGGCAAAGGGCCAGTTGCTCAGTGCGTGCCATATGGAGCGCTCCCAAGATTGGCGCTGGCATCTATCAGTACGCATGCAGTCCGCTACAAGACACGCGAAATCCCCATAGGCGACAGCGCCAGCGAATTCCTACGGATGCTCAGGATGTCCGCTGGCGGGGGGCCGCGTGGGCAACTTACTGCTTTGCGTCGACAGGTTCATGCACTGGCCGCCTGTCGCCTACAGATCGGATTCAAAGGTCGGACTTTCAACGGACAACCCGTAGAACAGTTTGATGCCTGGATCAGTCGAGATGGCCACCAAAGGGCATTGTGGCCAGGCGTCATAGTGCTTTCAGAGGGATATTTCAAGGAGCTTCTAGACCATGGCGTTCCACTGGATCGCCGCGCTTTACTGGCACTCAAAGGCTCTGCGTTAGCCTTGGATGTCTATGCTTGGCTGGCGTATCGGCTGTATCGAATCGAAGGACGACCGATCATCTTGCATTGGAAGGCACTTCGGGAGCAGTTTGCCCATGAGTACCAGGGCAAGGATCCAGTCAGAGACTTCAAGAAGAAATTTGTGCCGGCACTACAAGCGGCGCTGTCCGTCTATCCCCAGGCCAAGGTAAGGCTTGTGACTGGTGGCCTGCTCCTAATGGCTTCCGCGCCGCCCATCAGCGACAAACCCTGAGCCAGGGTTAATCTCTTCTTCGGATGCCCGCCTTGCGGGCATTTTTCTTTGTCGGATGTTCATAAGCCTGGGGATTAGACAAGTTGTCCACGATGAATCAGACCCCCCTCTTCGATGAATCGGACCCCCCACCTCGGGTGGATTTTCGATGAATCGGACCCCCCTTGTTCGATGAATCAGACCCCCCCTAAACCTATAAGGTCCCTATACGGAATTCCTATACATCTAACCTATGGTTGGAGGGGCTACTTTTGTGGATAACTCTATCCGGCAGACGCGATGGCCTTGGAGTCCTTGGTAATACCAAGAAATGAATGTGACTTGGTTGCCAAAAAGCTCCCTTCGATAGCCAATGGAGTTAGCAATTTTCCTGATAGACCGGCAGGGGGAGCCGGCGTAGCCGGGGGGCGCGGCACCCCGGGGGATGGGGCAGCAGGCCCCATGGTGACGGCTGTTTAAGCGAATTGTGAGTTGCGCAGCTGCCTGTAACCCGCAGATATCATGGAAAAGATCTACACGGAAGAGCCCTTCTTGGGCTCCAGCTTAATGGCAACGAAGCCTCTTTTATTGAAGGTCTCAGCCATGACCTGGCCATTTTTCAACGCTTGTACTGCTGTAGCCGATGGGCGGGCATGCTGAATTTTTCGGGTGAATGCGATCGCATCATCACCGGTGACAGTTGTGATACCAAATGGGCGGCTTTTGATCGGCATAGGCCATTTTTACTGCGATTCCTACGTCTGATCAATCCCGGGGTATTCGAGGCCGTTCGGTCGCTTTGCTGCGCCGAAGAACTACCGGAATTGGTGAAATTTGCAAATTTGGTGCGCTGAATAACTACCGCTTTTCAGTAAAGGGGACGCGCTTAGCGCGTTAATCTGGCCAGTGCGCCTGCAGCGCAAGGGGCGCTCGGCGCGCGCCGTTGTGCATCGACAGCTCGGCCTGATTGCTGCGTTTTTCCTGAGTTCGTCGTCTTTTCCAGTGAACCTTAGCGTGCGCAGTCAGGGCGGCGGCAAGGGGCGCTGCCCCATGCCTTCAAGGGCCTTTCGCGGCATAAAGCCGCTCTCTCGCTGCGCTCCTTCGCTTTTTATTCCACGGTGCCCTTGACACCCTGCCTGCGCCCGCTGGCGGCATCACCGGACGACGAACTCAGGAAAAACGGTGAGAGGCCCCAAGGATTCGCAGTCTCAGCACAACACCAGTGGCTGGACTCGGAATCTTGGAATCCGGTCAATCAAGTTGAAACTGCAAAGGGGAATCTAGGATGGGCGCTATGGACTTTATGGAATTTTTGGGCTTCGTGAGGATGGTCTTCACGTCGCGGTTTGGTGCCTGGTGCATGGCGGTGCTCTGGGGACTCGTTTTCATGGGCACGCTGTGGCTCAACCACTTCAAACCTGGCTTGCTGACCTTTGCCAGTGCGGCATTGCTATATTGTGCGTATAGAACCCTCAGGAGGAAGCCATGACAACAAGCGAATCACAGCGTCAAACTGCGGTGCAGCAGGCGCGGGCCAACCAGGCTTTAGAGGGGCTGCATCCCGATGCCAAGGATCTGGAGCTCCAGGCTGGCTATGTGGCTGGCACGGTGAGTATTGATGACATGCTTGCTCACGCGCGAGAGTTCGCCAATCGGTTTAAAGACAAGCAGAGAACGGGCGATTAACAAGCAACTCGGTCCAAGTTTGCGCCACATATTCGTTAGCCGCCATAGAAACTATTACCTAGGGAGCATCGCCAATGAGTTCTGATCTTGTTCAAGCAGAAGAGGAAATGGAGGGGGCAGAGGTTGTCCCGTCGGAACTTCAGCCGTTCTTGAACTATCTCCAGTCGGAACAGGGGCACGAAATCGCCTCTCGGGTTCTCAAGATCATTGAGGACGTGAAAAAGGCCACTTTGGAGAAAACAACGAGCCACGCCACCTTTGAAAAGTGGCTCCAAGCGGGCATCGTAGTCGTCGTTGTCGGAGCTGCATCTGGACTCAGCTACTTCGGCAAATTCGACACTTCTCTCGGGGTTCTCTTTGGCACGCTCGTCGGCTACATTTTTGGAAAGAAATAGCCACGCATCTACTTTGAGTGCATTGCGGTAATGGTCGCTAACGTCTATTGCGCTAACAGTTGCCAGGCAGCCGCAAGTAATTTGTTTGCTAGTAGCGAGGGGGCGTCCATGTTGACACCGAGCGCCGCTTGCTGGACAGGTCTTTGAGATCCTGCTCATGCTTTTGCTGCGCGATCAGCTTGTCCTCCGCATCCGCCATCATCTTGAACATGGTGAGCTTGGTCTGTTCATTCTGAATCATGGCCTGCTCAGCCTGCATGCGCACCTGTAGATCCTGAATCTGCTTGCTGTCCGTAGCGCTATCTATCTGCCCCATCAGCGCTTGAATGTTATCCAGTCTTCGCTGGGCGGCCGTGTACGCATCATTGGCGAAGGCTTTGTCCTGGGCTGACTTGTTCAGCTCACGGTTGCACCTGGCAATCTCTTCCTTGGTTCCGGTCTTGCACTGAAAAATGGCATTGGCATCCCGGATCGCCTTGGCGCTACCTGTGAGGCCGGCGTATCCGCCAGCCTGGATGGCGCTGTAGACCGTCTGCCAATTCTGCGGCAGCGCATCTTTCAGCGCAGGGTTGTTGAGCAGCTGGCCGATCCCTCGCGCGCCGTTCATGGAATTGAAAAGCTGCTGCTGTTGGGACAGCTGATCTTTCATGCCCTGAATCTGCTGCCCCCAGGCAGCTACCTGCTGGATTTGCTGAGCCAGGCTAGCGGCATCGGTTACGGGGATTTGTGCGTGGGCCAGTGCCGCCCACGCAACCAGGGCACATGCGATAAGGGTGGTTCTGAGCGTTCGAGTCATGATCATTTGTGTGAGTTGTATCTGTTTTGGGCGGCGCGTTTGTAGGCAGGAACCCTGGATGCGCCGGTCATCGAATTTCCTTCGTTGCTGCTCGGTGAGGGCGTAGATCCACCGGGACCGATGGAATCGCCACCAGGGGACGGTGACGAGCCACCCTGAGGGCCGCTGCTGGGCGAGCCGCCCCGTAGGCCATTGACAGCCCTTTGGAGCAGACCGCCGCCCGTCAGGGCGGTGCCACCGGCGAGGCCGGCGGCAATTTGCGGCGCCTGGTACACAAAAATGCAAAGAGTGATGTACAGCGCAAAAAGCGCAAACGCCTCTTTGACCTGGTTGACTGGATCAGCGATTTCCGCCCTGGTGGATAGAGCGTGTTGCAGGTAGCTATCGGCGATGGAAATGGACAAGCCCACTGCAAACGCCAGGACCACCACCATCAAAAGGTAGGTAACGAGCTTGCTTAGCCATGCATCAAAGAACTTTCTGACAGGTGGAAACGCCAGGCAAGCGATGAACATGGGGCCTGTCCCCAAGACAAAGGCCATGGCAACCTTGGCCATGAGCACAAAACCACCGCACATCACGATCAAGACGGTGTTGGCGAATAGAACCAGCAGGCCTGCCACCAGGTCAAGCCATCCTCCAATAGGCAGCTTGCTGGCCCCTCTCATGATGATGAATAGCCCCATTTCTCCGGTTTTTTCATCCAGCGAGTCAATCAGCTCGCAGATGTTGTTGCCGGTCGCTGAAACGATGCCGCTGTTCGGGGCCACCAGTTTGGCAAGGCCACTCTGCAGGGCATAGACGGTATCCACAATCTCCTGTTGGTAGATCCCACCGCTCAACGCAAAAGCCATGATGATGCTGAACTGGGTAGTCTTCCATGCAAAAACGTTGAATGGCTCGTCTACCTCGCCGCGAGATACCGCGAACCCATACAGAATGACCCAGAGAGTGATCCCTGACGCAACTATTGGGGTGATGCCAAGGGCTAGGCTGTTCGAAACGCTTACAACGTAGGTGCTCAGGAAGCCGTCTATGGCCCGTCCCAGGCCAGAGTAAATGCCCTGACTCATCGCTCATCTCCTTGGACCTTCTTGTAGGGCTTGCTTAGATCGGGTGGTGTCCAGCTCTTGTAGGACGGAGGATGGCGCTTCGCTTCCTCCATCTGGCGACGGATCTCCTCATCCGCCGGGGTCGGCTTGTAGGTCGGTGCTTGCGTGGACGGTTCGGCTGCAGATTGTGGTGACCCATCTTTGCAACCGGTCAGGCTGAGTCCCATGGCCAAGAGCCAGATGATTTGAATCGCTTTATTCATGAGTGGTCGTCCGGTGTGTTGGTAGGTTTGGCTGTGTATCGAATGCGTGCCCAGTAGACGGCCATGACCGTCCAGGCGTACAAGTAGCCGAGCACGTAGGCATAGAGCCCGGTTGGCTGATTGATCTCATGCGCCCAAAGGAGCAGGTGCAACATAAAGAGTGCAGCCACCCCAAAGTCGCAGTAGAAATGCCAATAGATCTCGGGTGGCGTGGCCAAGCGCCGCAACAGCTTGCCTTGCTTAAACGCCTCGTAGAGCGGGGCGCACAGCGCGTTCAGGCTCCAGATTTGCAGGAGGAGAAGCACGTAGTTGTGTACGGGTGAGTCTTTCAGCATGGGAGTAGGTTCTTTAACGAACAATGAAATGAAGGCCAAGGGCAATAACTGCCCCCAGAAGGACCGAACTCAGGCATAGCCCTGCGGTAGTCCAGCGCTGCGTGTTGAGTACCGTCGGCAGGAGATCCGATATGGAGGACTGGATCGCGTCGTGAACCGAGCCGGTAAGGCCGTAAAGCGCTTTCTCCGCATTTCTATCGAGATCGGCATGGGCATCTGATATGTCAGACGCGAGTGCTGCTTTTGCGGCGTCAACATCTTCCTGAAACTGGTCCCGAGCTGCCTTTAGTTCTTTGGCAGTGAACGACTTCACGTGCTGTCGATATGCCGCCCCCGCTTTGTTGAGCAGTCCGATCATTTCAGTCAACTTCACCTCTGCCGCCTCAATTTCCTTAGGCAGCGTCGAATTCAGCTGCTGTACCGCCTCATGCAGGCGACCGATGTCGCCGAGCATTTCGGCGATCAGTGCGTCTCGAATAGTGGGTTCGGCAGACATACAGGGCTATTTCAAGATGGCCTTGAATACGGCGTCGAGCTCTTCCGTCACGCCGGCCGCGAGTCGCTTGATGCCGATCAGGCGGCTGATCCGCAGCTTTTCTTCCGCATCCGTGGCTGCTTTCAGCTGCTCCTTGAGATCAACCGGGTCGCGCAGAATGTCGCCAATGCTCTGCTCAGAGCCTTTGAGTTTTCCGTAGATGTCGTTGGCGTGAATGACGGCTTCCGTCTTCAGCGTGAAATTCCGCGCGTTGGCGTGGTACTCAATGAGACCTGGAAACACCCGCGCGGGCGTTTCGTCCAGCTCGACCATGTTGAACACCAGGCGGATCTTCTTGGGTTGGACGCCGATTTCAGCCAGTGCATCGATCGTGGAGATCGTGTCGCGCTGCTGTTTGGCCTTGGAGACTGTGGGCACCACGTAGAGGTCAAAGTCCTCATGACTGCCGCGGTACTGCTTCATTCGATTAATGAAGTCCTCCACATTGGAGGCACCAACGTCCACCACACTGTTTTCGAGCAGTGCCATGGCCTCCAAGAGCTCTCCAAATTGTTTGCCTCGGATCGCTTCATCTTGCGATCCATCGGAATTGATGCTCTCCACGGCAATGACTTGGGCATTGCCCATGCGGGGAGCCAGGAGGTGGCGGGCAACTGTGGACTTGCCGACGTTGCCAGAGAAATTGATGACTGCAATTTTCATTTCTGTTTGTCCTTGATGCGTTTCAGTAGGGGATTGGTGTGCTCGGGCGTAATGAACCGATCTGCCAGGCGTTCCCGCCTTTGTTTTTTGTCCAGGCCGCCTAGCTCATCGAGAGGCTTCTCAGGGGTGATCTGGTCCGTTGACCAGGATCGACCTGGAGATGGGAGCGATAGGGAAGACTGTTGAGTTCCTTTCATGTGTGGGGATGTGACGGGCAGAGAAGTGGGCTCTTCTGCCGAACTAATAGGGCTTGAGCTTTGTCGCTTGCGGATTCGATACAGCAGCATCTCGAACGATTTCACGGTTAGGTCAAAGCCCTGGGCATTGAGCGTCTCCACGATCTTTGCGTTCGTTAGACCAGCACGCTTGGCCTCTTCGATGTGTGGGAAAACCTCTCGCAGTTGAGCAGTTTTCGTGCGGTTACCCATCTCGCTCATCAGCGCTTGGAGCGCATCAACGACTGATTCCTTGTTCATGAGTGGTTTTGTTGTGCGACGTGAGTGATTGAGGTGTGACTTCGTTGTGTTTCAAAAGTGAAGTGGATATTCTTTGAAATGATTTACACCGTTTGAACAGTTTAAACTATACTTTTGGAAATCACAAGTTATGGAGGAGATGTGCTGAACAAAATCGCTGGCGGTCTGAGGGCGCAGATAGGCACGTCCGCTATGTGTGCCTCGCTACGCGAGCCCCTCATAGCCGTGCCCAAAGGAGTGCCTCCTTTGGAAACCTGCCAGGCCGTCCCTCTAACGAGGTCCGTCTGCCGGCGTCGGTGGTCACGATCAGCGCACAGCAGGTGCTTAGATCTGCGCCGACACGCCGGGAAGTGCAGCGCTCAAGGCGCGCGATGGGCGGCTTCACGCCGCTCCTTGGCAGGCCAATTGCCATTTCCCGCCGTAGGGCGAGCGTGAGGGTGGCTACGCAGTGACAAATCGCATTAAAAAGGCCCAGCCCAGGGCAGGGCGCTTCCCAATCCGGCTGGCCGATGAAGAGCGCGCAGAGTTCGAGCGCAAGGCAATGGAGGCTGGTAGCCCGTCCCTAGCGGCGTATCTGCGTGAATGCGTCCTGCGCTCCCAGGTGGTCGCCAGGCCCCGACCCAGCGCCGACCGTAAGCGGATGTTGTTCTTGATGAACAAGGCCAGCAACAACATCAATCAGCTGGCGCACCAGGTCAATGCGGCGCACCGCTCAGGCGTGATCAGTGAGGGAACCTACTTGAGGGTCCTGTTCAATCTGGACGCGCTCACCGCCTATATCAAAAGGACCGTGGGTCGTGTTGATTAGGGTACGTGGTGGCAGCTCTGGCATCAGGGAATACCTAGAGCGTGGAATCAAGAGCGGCCGCGAGTATTCACGCGACCAGCTCGATGAGCGCGTGATTCTGGCCGGTGACTTGCCGCTGACCGACACAGTCATCAATGACATACAGCGCGAGGGAGAGCGCTATCTGCACATTACCCTGGCATTCAAGGAAGACGTCATCAACAGGGAAACCCTGCAGGCGATCACGGATGAGTTCCGTGCATTCGCCATGTCTGCCTATGAAACCGATGAATACAGCTTCTATGCAGAAGCGCACCTACCCAAGATCAAGAGCTACATCAACAAGCGTACGGGCGAAGATGTAGAGCGCAAGCCTCACATCCACATCGTCATTCCCAAAATCAATCTGCTATCGCAGACGATGCTGGATCCTCTGTACCGGCCCGTGATGGACAAGGCCACCGGGCGCCTGCTGGTGCCGGAATCCCAGCTGCAATGGCTGGAAGCATTCCAGGAACACACCAATGCGAAATACGGGCTAGCCAGCCCTAAAGACCATCGGCGCATTGAATTCACGGACGAAAGCGCCATCATCGCCCGCTACAAGGGTGATATGTTCAACGGCGAGCGCGCCGAGCTGAAAAACCGCATCCTGTCTGGCGTACTGGAGCGCAATGTCACCAGCTTTGATCAGTTCGCCGTGCTGCTGGGCGAGCATGGCCAGGCGCGAATGCGCCGCGCGGGCCAGTCTGGTGAATACCTAAACGTCAAACCCGTAGACGCCGCCAAAGGCGTGAACCTCAAGGAATGGGTGTTCTCACGCGAGTTTATTGACCTGCCTACCCCCGAGAAACGCCGGCGCCTGGCCATGGAGGCTCGACGTGCATACGTGGAAGCTGGCAAATCCAGGCCCACGGATCAGGAGTTGCAAGGCCGTCTGCAGCATTGGCACGCAGTGCGCTCCCGTGAATTGAAGTATCTGAATGCCGGCAACCAGAAGCTGTATGCGGCCTACAAGCAGGCAGATCCAGAACTGCGGCTCGCCATTCTGGCCGGACGTGAAGCACTCTTTTACCAGCGCCACCGAAAGGACGAAACCCATGGGCAAGAACAAGGAAGAAGACACGGGCGTGGGCAGCCCCACATTACGGGACTTACCCGAGACCCGCCGCCCCGTGCAAGACACGGCTTGCGAGACCTGTCCGAACTCGATATGGTTCAGCTCGGCAGTGGACCTGAGTTGCTATTGCCGGGTGATGTACATCGTCAGCTGGAGCAGCAAGAAGCCGATAGCGATCCAGGCTTGCGACGGCATGTTCATCGCGTAGGGCGTGCGGACAACATTGTTGGCCAACTCAACAGGGATGCGCTGGAAAAGACAGCCCGCCAAGAGGCGGAGCGCGAAGAATTTGCACGGATCAAAGCCGAGCTAGATGCCAAACATCTGCTGGCGTCTCTCAGTCACACCCACGGTGTGACGCCTGAAAAGTACCAAGTAGAGCCGGGCTCAGATGGCAGCGACCGCATCAAGGCCGGCTCACGCCGTTTGAATGTATCGGACTTCCTGACCAAGGAGTTACACCTACCCTGGAGCGAGGCAGCGCAGATCCTGCGCACAGTGCATGCCCATCAACGCGCCCAGGATCAGAAGCCACAAGTCCGAAACACCCCACGGCGTGAGTTGTGGGAGGCCTATCGCAGGGGGCAACCGCAGCGAAGCCGGCAAAAGGCTCAGGAATGGGACGTGCAGCGAAAAACGGAGTTGGAACGGCGTGCTCAGATTCGTACGGCCTATCAGGCTATGCGTCGTGCCATTTACAACGACCGTTCTCGTAAACCCGCAGAGCGTAAAGCGGCACTGTCGATTGTTCGCATGGAGCGGGTTAGCCGGGACATGGTATTGCGTAATGCTGTAGCCATCGAGCGTCAGCAGCTCAAAGAAAAATACTCCCAGGCACCTCAGGAGCGCTATCGCTCCTACTTGCTAGAACTGGCTAGCGCTGGCGATGAGGGCGCATTGACCGAGTTGCGCCGGCAGCGGGCAACGATCGCCACGTGTCAGGAGCACAACGGCATTGAATGCAATGCCAAGATGAAGCGTGCTGAACCAGCCGCGCCTATCTTGCGTAGCCTGGTCTACACCGTAGATCAAGGCGGCAATGTCACCTACTACGCTGACCAAGCCAAGCAGAAGGCGTTGGTGGTGGACACCGGTCTACGTGTGAATGTCGAATCGGCCGACGACCGCCAGGCGGTGGAGATCGGCTTGCGTCTGGCATTGCAGAAGTTCGGTACAGAGATTCACATCACGGGCACTGACGAATTCAAGCGTGCAATTGTTGATGTGGCATTCAGAGACGGAATGCACGTTGTGTTCACCAGCGAGGCAATGAATGAAGAACTGCAGCGCCGGCGGGCTGAGCGGGACGAGCTATTTGCTCGGGGGAGGGCATACATCGACCAGGAGCGGGTCAAGGAACGAAATTGGCAGCGGGATGTTCGGGCGTCGGAACCCCGGAAGCCACCGCATGAGAAAGATCGCGAGAGATCACAGGAGCCACGTGATCGTGAACAGTGAACATAAACCCGGTGCGAGAGCGCCATTTCTAGGAGGCTAAATCATGAGCATAGAAAAATTGAATCCCAGGATCGAGAAGGCCAACCGCCTGAGTCTTTTTGAATTGGAGGAGCTTTGCGACGATCCGAAGCGCAATGTGACTAAGCAGGAGGTTCATGCTGTCCTTACGCTGACCGAATCAGGCTTCGCGTTAACCGCACGCGATGGGGACCGGCTCTACAAAATCGTGGATGAGCGTGGACGGCAGCTCACGTTCCGGACTTGGGAGCAGGTGATGGATAGGCTGACTGATGTTCCGCATATCTATCCGGAAATCATTTGTCGTTTACCTCGTACCGCCTTCTGAGAATGTGTGACTCTTTTCGAGGAATCACATAGCTACCATTTCGGTTGAAGAAGGCGAAGAACTTTTCATTGCCAGCGACGAACAGACCTTCGTGCTCAACTTCATTTTTCTCATTGAGGACAGCAGAGCAGGTATTCCATTGAGTCTTTGCTTCAAGTTGGCAACCTCTGGTCAAAAACTTGATCATTTCATCATTAGCTTTTTCCTTGCCGCCGGAGTAGGCGGCCCAAGGGAAAAGTACCCAGAAAAAACCAATGTAAACGAACGCAACCAAGAGCACACAGATCACATAAAACAGAATTAGATTGAATCCCATCGCCCAGGTGAATGCGTTGTTCTTTGGATGAAGGTATTGGGAAAACGACTTAAAAATGCGGGAAGGAAAGAGGTGGGTGTTGGACACCCGGCGCTGTGTATGGCGTCGCACCCAATAGACTGCCAGAATTCCAACGACAAGACACCCGACAGTCCATTTGAGAACAGGCGGGGTGAATACGAAGGTAAGGAGCTTTGCGGTCCAATCTGCGATTGCCCATAACAACTGACCAATGGCGAGATACGAATATATGTAGACATCGGGCGCAGAAATTGGGAAATTTTCTGCTGCAACGCCAAAGCCAGCCAAGTATCCTTGGTAGTAATAGAAGCCTATCAAGTAGGCAAGTGGTGTAACGGCTGCTGCCAGGATGCCCAGGACGATAGGTGTAGACGTCTTCTTCGTCGATCTGACTTTCACCGTTTCATTTTTTTGAATTGCTCGGAGACGTTGGGCGCGGCGAAAAATCAAACTCATGCTAAAAAGGTTCCTGTGCACGCTTAATCGAATTGCATCTCAACTTAGCTCAGATAGCATTTGCTCTGCATATGAAAAGCAAGAGCCAATCTCAATCGTGAAGCGAAGTGGTACACGCCGAGTTGCAGGTGTAGTGAGATTGGCAGCATGTACTGCCACCTTCAGGAGCCCAGTGTGAGCGCCCGATTGCATGGGGCTGAGAATCGTCATTCCGAAGTCTTCAGCCCCGTGGGCATGACGCCATTGTTGACATGTGAATGAAAAGCTTTTGGAAAGCTTCCCTGCTCTCCCATCTTTGAAGTAAAACGCATTTGGATCGGGCGGTTTTGGTAGGCTAGGAGGGCGAAGAAGATCTGCTACGGCCGCATTCATCGTTTCGTGTGTTATCCCGTGTATGCGGGCCAAAGCGCTCATGTATGGATCTAGGCGTCTCCAGGTTCCTTTCGGTGGGGTAGGGGGGGATGGCAGTTGGGGGCGATGTGGCTCACTGTTTGTTTCTTGATGGCCGGTAGGGATCAGCAAAAAATTGCCTTCAGTCTCAAAGATGATCAAGGCGTCGTCAGCAGGGCGAGATCCAGCATTGCTGATCCAGACAGTTAGCTTTGGCCAATCAAGCCTAGCGTTGAGTTTTTTGTGCAGCTCTGCGAAAAGTTCGAGGCAAGTCTCTCGCCATTTAGCGTAGGCCTCCTTGTATTCTTCAATTTGTTCGGGTGTGGCTGGCGTAAAAACTTCTTTTGTTGCTCCCATGAATCTCAGTGCTGACGGAAAGCCCTGATCAATAGCCCGCTCTTTTGGTTCTGTTGGACCAAAATAAGCCGCTAGTGGATGCCGTTCGGTCAGTCGGTCTATCAGTTTTTGGACTTCATCTTGAGTAAGGGCCTCGTAGGCTGAAATGTTGGCCACTATCGGACCATCGTGCTCAACGGAGATCTCGAAGAGGGGCTCGGCATTCTTGTACTTGGTGATTTCTGCTATCAAGGCTTTTTCACGTTTTTCTGCTTCGCCAGCTTCAGGCTGTAGGAGCCAATCTTCTGGCACGACGTGATATCTGAGGCCAATGGCCTTTGCACTGGCCATTGGACCTGTATCGTTGGTCAGGAGTCTTACGTCCTCCGTTGGCTTCGTTTTTTGGAATGCCCAGGCTGTTCCGACTAGCTGATCGTCTCGCTCGTCGTAGTTCAAGTCCTCTGCAACGGACTCGTCACGGCGTAAGTCATGGCGCAAGTGAAGACGGACCGTAGGTGATGAGTGCAATGCAATGCCCTCATGATTTGCATCGAGAAGTTTTCGAATGAGCGTAGATGTTGTTCTCGCCCTTGACGCTTGCCGCCCGTTGCCCTTGCCTTTGAAGTTGTCGATTTCAGCTTGTACTGGTCTGGTGAGAATGATGTGAATGCTGTCCCACTCTACAAAAGATGACCAATCAACCTGGTCAAGCGGTTTGCACTGCAAGAAGATGTTGGTGTCGGGAAACAAATAGAGAGTTTTTGTATTGCTCATGGTTCGCATGCTGTCACTTGCTCTTGCCGTCCCTACCGTGAGACTTTGTTCCTCAGTGTTATTGATGAGATCAATAAGGAGTTACGACCGGTCCCACTGGATCTCACGTAACGTAAAGCCGAGTGCCTCAATGGCGAGCTGAGCATCTTCTTCGGTTGGCGAGCGTAAACCTAGACGATGTTGTTCGTTGGCCTTACCGCGGGAATGCAGCTTTGCTACCACGCTTACGGCATTGGCGAGACATGCCATGTCATGGGGCGCCTTTGAAATCAGGGTGGCAATCTGACCGAGGTCGGATGCCAGTACGGACCTGTCTTGACTTTTGACTTGTACAAGCCAGCGCGAGAGCAAAACGGCGATGGCATTGCGACAGTGGTCTATGACGGAAATAGGCGTTTCCCGAAATGCTGAGTCCAGCACTCGCTCCATTGCTTGGCTTGCGGCGGTCTTGAATTCCGGGGCGATTTTCGAAACATCGAGGTCAGGTAGCATGCCAAACGCGCTGAGCGCCTTCATAGTGATCAAGACGCAGCCGTTCGCCAAAACTTCGGTTTGAATGATGCGCCAGGCTGAGGCGGCCTTGTGTGTTCCAAGTGCGAGGGTGCAGCCAAGCCCCTGGTCCGATCGCACAATGAGTTCGGTACAAGCGGAGAAGGTGTACAGAGTTTTCATGTTCCGGCCGTCAGCGCCGGCGTGGAATCCATAATGGCCTTCGTAAGGATGGCGAGTGACGCGTTGCTGATTGGGCTGGGCTTCTCCGGTCTGACTTGCGTAGAGGCGGCCGCGGCGGGTGCGCGTCACAGCGTCGAAGGAGTCTTCCCGGAATATCCAAGCTGTGGGCGTTTGATAGAACCCGGTGGGAAGTTGTTTCCAGTCGTCCGTCGTTTCAATGAGCTTTGCCTGCGTTATGTTCGGCGTCGGCACCACGGGCATTTCAGGATTGCCAAGTCCTTCGTAAACAAGCCCAGCTTGGGTATCTATTCCGAGATGCATTGAGGGGCTCATCCTCTAGAAAGTGCTTTAAAAGAAGATATCCACCTCATTGAGGGTCTCAACAGGTTGTCTCGTATGCAGTTAGGAGAAAAGGGCAATTTAGCTTAATTTATCCATGGCGAAAATGCGTTGTGACGTTCAATGTTCACTGCCAATTCAGGCTTTCCGGCCATGCCTGAAGCGTAGTTGTGATACTGAGCCAACCATTCGTATTTTTGCCGTTCGTGAACGGAACCTGTATGGTCAAGGAGGCCTTTCTGTACATAGTCTTTATGGTGTACAAGGTTCCAATGGTCGTAGTTACTCAAATAATGAAGAAAATTATTTCCATCGGCATCGCGCAACACCATCTGAGCAGTCAATGAGTCCGGCTTGATGTATCGGAGCACAGTATCACTCAGTATGACCCGAGGGAAGATTGCTTTCTTTTCAAGTTCCACAGTTTCCACCAAAGCGGGTCCGAATAAAAATTTCTCTGTAAACATAAGTGACCCGACTGCAATTGCCCCTCGCACAGGAAAACCTGCCAGTAGGGTCAGTTCGTAAATTTGATGATGCAACTCGGCTAGAAATCTATGAACGACATCTTCATCACTCATATTTGAATTGGAGCCAAAAGGAAATGCTACAAAGATGTTGTCGCTAAATGTCTTCACCAATGAGGACGTGCGCCGTTTCTTTGGAAAATGAGGCGACCAACCATTAAGACGACGCTCGAATTCTTCTAAGTGTTCAAAGAAGATTCTTGCGCGTTCTCTATCTCGACCGCGAAACAGCGTAGCTCCACCAAGAACATCAATGAACGCGCAAACTTGACGGTGTAATCGGATAGCTGGCACTTTTCACCTCATGAATCAGTTGTAGCTTGAAGCATTTACTCTGCCTTCAGCTGCACTACGTAGCGCAGCCCATTCTCTGGATAAGGTCAGACCGAGACCTGAATATAATAACAGTCTGTTTATTTGTACAGTTTTATGCAACGATAAAGGTTCTGACATCTCTCCAAGTCAATTCCCATGCAGGTCGCCTTGTGCTGGTCCCAATTTGGGACTATGATTGCACTGATGCGAGTGATTGCTATATCAACCTTGAAGGCATTTTGGGAGCGGCCGGAGTACCAAGATTCAGAAGAGCCACTCCGATCTTGGCTTGAAGAGGCGCAGGCAGCGAACTGGGCTCAGCCGGCGGACATTAAGGCGCAGTATGGCAACGCCAGCATCCTGCAAAACCGTCGTGTCGTGTTCAACATTAAGGGAAATGACTACCGCTTGGTAGTTGCTGTTGCATACCGCTTCCAAGCGATCTATATCAAATTTGTAGGGACTCACACCCAGTACGACGCCATCGATGTCCAGACAGTTGAGGTGCCATCATGAAAAATTCAGACATGTCATTACTTTTCATTCGGTCGGAAGAGGACTATCGAGCTGCACTCAAGCGAGCTGAGGCTTTCTTTGACGCGCCCGAAGAGCCGGATCCGAGCAGCGAAGAGGGTGCATATTTCGAGGCGCTGATAACGCTAATTGAGGCTTACGAGCGTAAACATTACGCTGTCGATCCGCCGGATCCAATCGACGCGATCAAGTTCAGAATGGATCAGTCTGGTTTGACTGTCAAAGACCTTGAGCCTCTCATAGGTCGAAGCAATCGGGTTTACGAGGTCCTCGGTCGTAAGCGACCTCTCACCCTACATATGATCCGTCGCCTTAACAAGGAGTTGGGGATACCTGCTGAGGTTCTCATCTCGCAGCACGATGAAGGATTCCATCTAGCTGCGTAATTGAGTCAACAAACTGTCAACGGCATTGCAAGCTAGTGCGGCTCAATGCGAGCTAATGCGATCCAAGTCGTTGATTTGCAAGTCAATGCGACCTACTGCAATTTAATGCGAGCCTTTGGGACGGACTCATAATCCTTTGGTCGCGGGTTCAAGTCCCTCACGCCCTACCATATAAATAAAGAGATCCCGCTATCTATTTGATAGTGGGATTTGTCTTTTTCGGAATCGTGTAGCCACTAAGTAGCCTATTTTTATTGGCGATTCGTACCATCCAATGGACCCTTCAGCTGAGGTCTTTTGTGTTGAATTCATTTGCGGTTGAATCAATGCGGTCGTCGACCTGCTGCAAACGTCAGTAATTTTCGACTTACACTTTTTCAAACGTTGAGTTCAGGTTTTGCAGCGGGCGAACAACAGAGTTCATGGAAATGAGCCCGCCGATAAGCCTACTAATTAGAAATTAGGGGGCAGATATGAATGCTAAGAACAAGAGAGTTCTATTTAAAAGCGCTGTTCAATGGATCTTGCTTCCACTGATCGTTGTCGCAGCGATTGCCTTTTCTGTATCGGATACTTATCCGCAAACTGTTCAAGGAACAAATTCAAAAAAAATAGATGGGTCAGTTCGTGATTCAGTTCCACAAAAAAAAGTGGTGGAAGAGAAATCTGATTCTCTTCTAGGGCTAGAGGAACGCATAAAAGAAATTGAAGGAACACAAAAGGCGTTCAACTTAATGTGGTTGGACGGTCAACGGAAAACTATCGACTGGTGGCTATCCTTTCTTGGCGTGATGTTGGGTGCTCTCGCTCTGGGTGGTGCAATCATTCCATTTTTGATGGGCCGCAAAGATCGCGAATTGCTAGAAGTTGCATTGAGAGAAGCGCGCCAGGTTGCTGAGCAGATGCGCAACCATTTAAGCGATGCCGAATCAAAGGTCAAACTAGTTGCGACACATGCTGAAGCTGCTAAGTCGACGGCGGAGCAATTGGAGAAACTGAGAAACGCACAGGAAATAGTTGAGCCGAATCAAGAGCTTGAGACCGAGCAAGGTCAAGCTGGTAATTCGTTGCCGACAGTGCCGACAGCAGTGGTTGAAGCCGCCAATAGCGTTCTATTGGATCCTACCGCTAGCATTCCAGACAAGCTTAGGGCAGACGCCATTCAAGCAGGAAGGAATGGAGAGTTTGAAAAAGCCTATAGGCTTTGGGCCGCGGTCCTTTCGATAGATTCAACGAATTTTGTCGCAGCGAAGAATGCTGGCAATTGGGCGCGAAGATTGTCAGAAAGCGACGGGCATACAACTAAGCGAACGTGGCTTCAATTGGCAGAACGACATTTTTCCGAAGCTTGTTCCATTGATCCAAGCAACAGTGGGGCAATCAACAGTTTGGGGAGTATTCTCAACAAGCAAGCAGAAATTTTAGCCAGCAGTGACCTGGCTGGCGCGCGTGCTTTGTGGAAACAAGCTGGTGAAAAATACGCGCAGGCGCTGGCCATCAAGCCCGACTACGACTTGGCAGCCAATAACTGGGGGTATGCCCTAAATGCGGAGGCAAAGGCGCTAGCCGAAAGCGACCTGGCTGGCGCGCGTGCTTTGTGGAAACAAGCTGGTGAAAAGTACGCGCAGGCGCTGGCCATCAAGCCCGACTTCTACGTGGCAGCCAAAAACTGGGGGCAAGCCTTAAATGCGGAGGCAGAGGCGCTAGCCGAAAGCGACCTGGATGGCGCGCGTGCTTTGTGGAAACAAGCTGGTGAAAA
>JACXTT010000761.1_pt1 | contig 55260 bp, 40 predicted proteins | sample 9270951 | NCBI WGS metagenome assembly JACXTT01 (sample SAMN15532306, study PRJNA645909) | rock metagenome | isolation source: weathered quartz diorite | place: Puerto Rico | collected 2017-06-21
AGGCTAAATCCACTCTCCGCCGCCGCAATCTCTTGGGCCGGTTCGCCTTCGGTCGATACAAAGGTCGTCCGCAAGACTTCGTGCCGGTAAACAATCCGGTCCAGGGTCGAGCGTAGGGCCCCTCGGTCCAGTTTGCCTTGAATTCGAAAACCCGCCGGGATGTGGTACGCCGCTCCCGCCGCCGGGTCCAGCCGGTCCAGAAACCATAGCCTTTGTTGCGCCCATGACAGGGGAATCGGCAGATTTCGATCGAGTATTTCAATATCGGTCAGCCCGGCCGGCCTTTCGCGCTTTGTACTGCAAAGCAGTTCCACCCTTTTTGCCAGTGATTCAACGGTCGAACATTCCAGCAATATTCGTACTGACAGCTCCACTCCAAACTGCACCCGCACTCTGGACACGATTTGTGTTGCTAGCAGGGAGTGGCCTCCCATCGATAGAAAATCCTGGCAAACTGAAATTTCGGACCGGTCCATCAGATCTGCCCAGATCTTCGCCAGCGCGATCTCCGTATCGGTCCGAGGTGCAACAATTTGCATGTTTCCTTTGCGACCGTCCATGTCTGCGACGCTCGAGGCGCCCCAAGACCAAACCGGCGATAATTCTCCTGCAAGAAATCGACGCCGGCATTCGCCTCTTTGTATTTTTCCGCTGGAGGTACGCGGGATTTCGCCGGCCCTTACGAGAACCACCGCCTCCGTATGGGCAATTTCAAATTGCTCGACTATCTCTGCACAAATCAGGTTTGCTAGCCCGTCGACTTCCAACGCTTTCCTGGGATCGACCTCTTGAACGATAACGAGACGGGTTTGACTACCCTCTTCAATTGAGAAGGCAGCGCACCCGCTGGCTCGAAATGCCGGACAAAGCCCCTCTACTACTCTCTCGACGTCTTGCGGGTACACATTTCGGCCGTGAAATATCATCATTTCTTTCAGCCGACCGGTGATATATAGCTGGTTGCCGTATATCGCCCCCAGATCGCCCGTCCGTAAAAAATTGCGGGCTGCATCCCCCGCGAGCCTGGCCTCGAAAGTCTCACGGCTTTCTTCCGCTTTCTTCCAATAGCCTTTGCCGACCGATGAGCCGGTTATCCAAATTTCGCCGATTGTGCCCCTTGCGCATTCAACTGTACTTATTGGGTCGACCACGACAACATTGAGGTCGCTGCTATCTGGGGGGCCCACCGGGGTCAGCTCTATAGACGGCTCATCGGCCAAAGCAGCTTCAATGCGATTGGCCATGATTTTTGCCTGACTGGCCCTCAAGCTGCCGGGCGCAAGCCCTTTTGTCGGTTGAACATTCGCCGAAACCAGGAGGGTACTTTCGGCCAAGCCATAAACTGGTGTCATTGCGCCAGCGCGAAATCCGCAATCTGCGAATGCATCCGCAAATCGTCGCAATGTTTCAGCTCTTACCAGTTCCGCCCCGTTAAGTGCAAAATCGAGCGCCCCAAGATCAAGGGTTTTTTTCTGTTCGGAGGAAATTTTTTCCGCGCACCAATCATAGGCAAAGTTCGGAGCAACAATCCATTTTGCCCGCGAATCTGAAATGGTCTTCAGCCATCGGTACGGCCGGCGCATAAATGCAGAGGCGGGAAATTGGATACTGTGTCCACCCCAATAGACTGCGGCGAGCATCGTACCAATCAACCCCATGTCATGGTAGTGCGGCAGCCAGGAGACGATGACGTCAGCCTCCTGTAAATTCATTGTCGAGCTGATGCGCTTCGTATTAGCGAGAATATTGCTGTGGCTTATTTTCACGCCCTTTGGGGCGCTTGTGGAACCCGAGGTATATTGCAGCAACACCAAATCATGAGCAGCCGGCAAAGAATCTGTCCAAGCGTCTGCCGCACCCTCAAGATCTGCACCGGTTAGACAAAACAACGAACCAAAATCCTGCACAAACTCTGATTGGCGCATCGAATTTGCCGTGCTAGCAGTTGTCAGAGTAAGACTTGGGTTTGCATCGGCCGCAATTTGTCTGATTCGCGGCAGAAGCCGGGAGCTTGCAACGCCAGGCACCGGTACCGCAATTACACCGGCATAAACGCAGCCCCAAAAGGCCACCATAAAATCAAGGCAGTGAGGATAAACAAGCAATACGCGATCACCAAAATTCGCTTTGGCGCGAATTTCCACCGCTGCGCCCCGCGCTTGACGGTCCAACTCGTAAAAACTAATGGTGGAGGCGCTACCTCCGGCATCGTCCAGATAGGTAAACGCAGGGGCATTAGCGGTATTGAGATTCGTTGCCCGAGATTGCAATAACTCGATCAAGTTGCCGAAGCTGCTTCGATGGCTTAAGTCCATGGCGACCTAGAAATTGAGCGATGACCCCTGTAGAGCCTGCAGAGTTTATTCGACCGACTTTGCTGTATTCAATCCCTGTCAATAAAATTAAGGGATTGACAGTTACTCTCGAAGTAATGTGAGAAATGGCAAAAACGCCTTTTAGGCGGGTAGAAACCCCTATTTGTTCGGCGGGCGCAGGGCTTGATTTGCTTGGTGCCGAGCTTCGCGACTGGTTAGCGGCGGGACCAGCGCCGACTCGCGCGGAAGGGGCGGCAATACGTTTGGCTTCGCCGGGTTACGCCCCGGCGAATGTACTCAATGGCGCACGCTGGCGGTATTCGCCGAGACGGGCCCACCTGTGCGTTTGCGTGCCTCGACAATCAATGTATCAACAACACTGAAAAACTCTGCTGGGTCGACATTGAATAAAACTGATGCCCGGCCATCAACAACTATGGCGGGCACCCCAAATACGCGGTATTGCTTTTGTAAAATTCTTGCGCGCTCAACCCTGTTCAACACCAAGGGAGACGCTTCAGCCGCATTGAATTTTTCGAGACTGACCCCTTGAGCCAGCAACCATTTGGTCAACTCCTCCGGCTTTGTAAGCATCAGCTTTTCCTTGTGGATTGCTGCGAAAATCTTGGAGTGAAGCCGTTCAAGCTCCCCTATCGCCTCCAATGTATAGAAAAGTGACACGCAATCAAAACCGTGAATACGTGGCCCTGGGACACGAACAAATTTGACATCTCCCGGTAGAGATTTTATCCATGGCTTGATTTCCGTTTCTAAATACGCGCAATGTGGGCATGCATAATTGAAAAATTCCAACACCTCTATTTTGCCATCAGGGTCTTTTAGATGCGGCTGGCCCAACCTTGTGATTTCGGTCTTGGGCTGGGAAAAGGCGATGGTTGAAATCGCAAGCAAGCAAAGGAAAAAAAGTGCGCGTTTGTGTATGGCGGCCATGAAATGTCCGGATTGATATTTTTCGGTTTTCCACTATTGATCGGGGGTTCAGCCAATTAGGCCGGGGCGATCTCTGCAACTACACCACGCAGAAGTTGCCGATGTCAAAGCTGTATCTCACGACTTAAGAACAGGCGCTCAGCACGCAAGCCAGCCTGGCTACAACGACGGATGAATTCGTCGGACTCTTTCAACTGAATGCTATCGGCTGCGTATTCCAGACCCATAAGGTATCTTAACCAGGGCTCTTGCCCCATTGCATAGACAAAAATCTCGGGACAGTTGATTTTCTGGATAATGTTCCAGGCTCGCTCGCAGTTCGCGCCTGACAATCGCCTGGACTCGTTGTTTTTCCGGCTTAATGGCTTGGTAAGCAGCGGCTCATAAAGCCAGTTCAAGGGAGCGCCATGACACTCCATGCCAAGAAACACCATGTCGATCACAGGAATATCCCGCAGCATGCGCTCATAGAGAGTCGCGTCCTGCCCGTCCGAATCGACCAGCAGCAGTATGCGTCTGTCCTTTATCGTAATTAACAGGGTCTGCTTGCTATAAATGTCCAGGTCGGCATTTTCCCCAGTAAAAGGCAGGCATTCCACCGAGCCCTGTGGAATATCAAATGTATCGAATGGATCCAGCACCATGATGTCTTTGTAGCCCAGTTCCATCAATACCAGCTTCATTGAAGGATCGGCGACATTTCCGCTGTTATTGTGCGGCACCACGATACGCCGGACACGATGCCTTAACTGGATGAGCATCTCGGCGCAAAAATGATCCTGATGGGAGTGGGAAATGATTACGTAATCGATAACATCAGGCAGATCGTTAAACGTAAGTCTGTCGTCGTCACCCGGTTCAAAGGCAAGTACCGGATCAATCAGTATTGCAACTTCCGCGGTTTGTATAAGAACGCAGGCATGACCGAAGTAGCGGACGCGGACCCCCTCACCATCGTAGTCTCTCGCGCCAGTGATTTTCGGCTTTGTAGTGGTGAAAAATTTCCGGAACTTCAGCCTTTGATCCTCGCGCACCGATAGCAAATCAGCCACTTCCCGGAAGCTTCCAGGTGTGTGTCGCATCTCGGACAAGGCGTCCAACCGCCCGTCTGAAAATCTCATATTGAAGATTGCCTCATCGGCGGACGGCAGCCGCGGCGTACTCATAAAGAATTTACGATCTCGGTCGGCAACGCATGATAGTGAAATCTCCTGCAATTGTGATGACAAGCCTGCCCGGTAAAGCAGTGGCTCGAAGATGCGAATGCCGGGTTTGTTGTTTATGTCGTACTGGAGCTCGACGAGCCCTTTCAGTGCCCCTGGTAACTTCAAATAGAATTCATTTAATGAGAAACCGGAGGCATTTTCCTGCAGGCGTGCATCCATGTCCCGAAACGCCTGAGCGAACTCAATAAGACCCCTGCAGCGTGAATCGATATCTTCGATTTGGCTGGCGATTTTTGGAACATCTTCCTGTTGAAGGCTCATAAATGGGCCTCCAAACAATTTCGGGTCAGCGTTGGCAGCAATATGAACCGCCGGATTCGAAACGAAAGACTTCATCAGCGGAAGAAGCTTGTACGCGATGTTCAGCGCAAGCGTTGCGGGCGAAATCAGCTGTGGCCACGCGTACCAGCCAAGAACCAGTGGCTCAATTTTTACGTCCGGACTCAAATAAACGTGTTCGTCCATATGCTCGGTTACGTTGCTTGACAAAGGCCCGCCTTGGTCGAAATTGTATTAAGGTGTTTCATATGAGGAGTTGTTACTATCGTTGAGAAATCCGTATTGAAGCTGATGATAAACACGGACTTGAAGCCCAAAACGACGGGATGATTCTATCGGGAAATTGCGATAGTTGGACAGGACCGTAAACTTGGTAATTTCCTAAATCTGAAACTGATGGCCGCTTGTTACAATTAGCCCGTGTTTCCCGCCGTGTCGGCTCTTGCGAACAAGCAAATGCTGTATTGAGCCCCGTTGAGCAACGAACGCATTACCTTGCAAGCTTCCTTCTGTTTGTATAGAACATTTCAAGAATGGCTTGAATGAATCTTATTTTTCTTCTTTTTAGGAGAGCGCCGGGCAATATTGCCTTGTCGATTCTCTTGGGTGGGCTATCCGGAGTGACCTATTCCCTTCTCATTCCGCTGGTCACGAGTGCCGTGAATGCCAATGAAGGCCGTTTCCCTCCGATGATCGGCGGCGGCCATTTGGAAGGGGTTGTCCATTTGCCCGCTTCCGTCGTGTTTTGTGCGGCCTGTCTTTTTATTGTGGTTGGCCGCACTGTTTCCCAGATCTTGCTGACGCGCGCGTCAATGGATGTTGCGTCTGATTTTCGCGTGCAGCTATATGACCGTGTTGAAAGGGCGCCGTTGCCGGAGCTGGAGAAACTCGGAAGCGCAAGATTAGTCGCCGCTCTTACTACCGACGTACCGCGTATTGTTATGGGCGCTGAATTGCTGCCCATTCTGTTGAGCAGTATCGTTACTCTGGCGGGCATGCTGGGATACTTGTTTTACCTCAATGCTTCGATGTTCTGGTTTGTATTGGGTTGTATCTTGTTTGGTGTCATTACCTACCAGATTCCCATACAAGCCGGAAACAGGTTTTATGTGAAAGTGGGCCAATATTACGATGCCTTGCTAACATCGATTGAGGGCCTGATTCGCGGCATCAAAGAGCTCAAGCTTAATGATAGAAAAAGGCGCGAATATTTCGAGGTCGCGCTTATTGCCGGGGAAAAAAATCTATTGAGCGCACAAAAGGCGGGAAACTCGGTCATGAGCATCGCGTCAAGCTACGGTGAGATGCTTTGTTTCTTCGTAATAGGGGCGGTGGTTTTTGTTTTTGTGCGTTTCCAAACCCTCAAGAACGAGGAGTTGGTCGGCGTAGTGATGACCCTGCTTTATGTAGCTGGGCCGATTTCGAATGTTCTGAATGTCTTTCCGCAGCTGGCGATCTCCAAAGTGTCGTTGCAGCGTCTGACAGACCTATTATCCGTTTTGCCGCCCGATCTGTCCGAGCGAACGGCGATACCAGAGGGGGATTGGAAGCAGATACGATTTGAACAATTGAGCTATCAGCACGAGGGCAGCGCGGACTCACCTGGCTTCGCGGTTGGGCCGCTGGACCTGGAGTTTCTGCGAGGCCAAATAACGCTTGTAGTAGGCGGGAATGGGTCTGGAAAATCGACTCTGTCCAAGCTTCTTACTTTGCAGTATCCGCCGTTATCCGGAAAGATCTACTTTGACGACACGCCCGTAAACGCAGACACGGCCGCATCGTATCGCCAATATATGGCAGCAATATATGCGGATTACTATTTGTTTGATCGAATATACGGCGCTGTTGTTAGCCAGGAAACTGTCGATCACTATCTTGCCTTGTTCGGGCTAGACAAGAAGGTGAGCTACCGCGACGGCAAGTTTTCGACTCTTTCCTTGTCTGATGGACAACGGCATAGATTGGCGCTGGTCGCTGCGTTTGTGGAAGACAAGGAGCTTTATGTGTTTGACGAATGGGCTGCCGATCAAGACCCGGTGTTTAAGGAGGTTTTTTACTACAACATCCTCCCTTCGCTGAAAGCGCGAGGAAAGTGTGTCGTGGCCATCACTCATGATGATAGGTATTTTCATATTGCAGACAAAGTTGTTGTTTTGGCTGACGGCCTTGTCGACAAGATCACCATGCCTTCTGCCCAGTCAATTTCACGCCAACCCTGAAGCGGATAGGATGATTCTCGGCAAGACGTGGCGTAAATTTCAATTAGGTTGAAGCGGTCAGACTAAGTTGCACTACGCCGACCGACCGGGCATGGCAACGCTCACCAAGGGACGGATAGCACTCTAAGTTTTGTGAAGAGCTGTGGTAATGGCCGCCATCGCAGAAAGAAGGTCAGGCAGAACGTATTCTGCATAGAGTCGCGGCAATAATGGTGCGGTGCTATTTTTATCGGTGCGCGAAGAAGACCTCAGTCCGCAGCCTTCGTATCCCATTGAAAGACGTCCCCCAGCGGCACCTTGAAAACCTCGGCGATGCGGAATGCCGCTTCCAGCGTCGGTGAGTATTTTCCCGCTTCAATGGCCGCGATGGTCTGACGGGTAACGCCGATGCGTTCACCCAGCTCGGCCTGCGACATTTCGCCGTTGTGAAACCGCAGGGTGCGGATGCGATTGGAAATCGTCCCTTGCATCATGCCTGCCTGCGATAGTTGATGACCACCACGCTATAGCGGACGACCTCGCCGAAAACGATGGCAAACAGGGCGGCGTTGACGATGGTCCAGCCGGCGGACTGGAAGGGCATGATGACGCCCACCAGGATCATGCCGAAAATGAGAACGTAATACGCGGCGCTCAGGGCGCGGCTATCGATGGCGCGGTCACGCTCGTCCGCCGGCATGCGCGCTTCCTGGGGTGACGCCCGGCGCAAAATAAGATGGCCCAGCCCCAGGAGGACCATCTGTGACAAAGCGACGGAAGCATATACACCCAGCTGGCGAAAATTGGGCAGGGGCTCCACCGCCGGCGGCGCGGTGGCAACCAATATGAAGTAGGGGCCAAAAGTCAGGGCCATGGCAAACAGCGCCAGCCAGGCGGTTTTTTCTCGGTACGGCATTGCAGTCTCCTTGAGGTGTGTGACGTTGATGTAAATAATACTTTACATCATGTGAATAATACATGTCAACAAGTAAACTAAAAATGGCATGTAACGTCGAATTCTCAGTTTTTTGTATGTTTTTTGGCAGCGCGCTTGACGAATCCATAATCAGCCGGTTATAGTTCAATTCATAACCACGCAGCTATTAGTTGGCTCCTTTATCAAGACCACCAGGACTATGCAGATCACCCCCGACACCATATTCAAATCCCTGTCCGACCCCACCCGGCGGGCGCTGTTTGAGCGCCTGTGCAGCGACGGCGAGCAGACCGTGCGCAGGCTGACCGATAGCTCCGGCGTTTCGCAGCCGGCGGTATCCAAGCATCTCGGCGTGCTGAAGGGCGCCGGCCTGGTGCTGGCCCGGCACAGCGGACGCGAAACTCACTACAGCGCGCAGCCGCAGGCCCTGGAACCGCTGGTGGACTGGATGAGTTACTACAGCCGTTTCTGGCACGACCGGTTTTTTCGCCTTGAAGATTTGCTTAATAGGATGGATCAATGACTACTGCCGACACCCGCACCCTCGTTATTGAACGGGAACTCTCCCACTCGCCGGAAAAAATCTGGCGCGCGCTCACGCAGGGCCCGCTGCTCGAGGCCTGGCTGATGCCCAACGATTTGCAGCCCGTCGTGGGCCACAAATTCACCTTTCGCGCAACACCCATGCCGCAGTGGGACGGCATCATCGACTGCGAAGTGCTGGTGGTGGAGCCGCCCGAGGAGCTCTCCTATAGCTGGAACGCGCTGGGCCTGGAGAGCGTGGTGGTCTGGACCCTGATGCCGACCGGCAGCGGAACGCGTTTGCGCATGGAGCAATCCGGCTTCCGCGCCGACCAGGACCACGCCTATCGCGGCGCCAACTACGGCTGGCAAAAGTTCTTTGCGAGCCTGGAACAGGTTTTGGCATCACAGCCCTAATCACGACATCAACCCCGCATAAGAAAGGAGACAACATGAACACCGGTATGACACGCACAATTTTTCGCTGGATTCACCTCATCCTGGCCATTCCCATCATCGGCTATATCTACAGCCCGTTTGAGCAACTTCCCAATTACGCTCCGTTGACGCGGTTTGTGTTTATGCCGGCCATGGTAGCGGTCGGGCTCTGGATGTGGAAGGGCCACGTGCTGCTACGCGCCTTCACGAAAAAACCGAGGGGCGCATGAAAGCCCCCGGCCGCGCGGAAGGCGAAGCCGCCTCCGCAAACATCAGCAAGAAAATCGACTCGCTGGGGGACTGGCGCGGCGAAACCCTGGCCCGCGTGCGTGAGCTGATTCACGAAGCCGACCCCGATATCCTGGAAGAATGGAAATGGATGGGCACGCCGGTGTGGTCCCACGACGGCGGCGTGTGCACCGGGGAAAGCTACAAGGAGGTGGTGAAGCTCACCTTCTTCCGCGGCGCCGCCCTCAAGGACCCGAAAAAACTTTTCAATTCCAGTCTGGAAGGAAACACCCGGCGCGCCATCGATATCCGCGAGGGTGAGAAGATCAACGTCGCCGCGTTCAAGCAGCTGATTCGCGCGGCGGTGGCGGAGAATACTGCGGTGGTGGCCGCGCGTGTGAAGAAGAAAAAGTAATCCCCGCTACAGTATCGGGCTTAGCACCATGCGCCCATAGGCCACGAAGGCCATCAGCAGGCCCAACACGCAGCACATGATGATGGTGCCGGTCTCACGATATTTGACGTGCACGCCGATGAACACCAGGCTCTCCGCCGCGAGGATGGCTGCGGCGGCCACGGTGAGCATAGGCTGCCAGTGAAGCAGGCCTGGGGCGATCAAGCCAAACACGCAAACCAGCTCGATGACGCCCAGCGCCTTCCAGACCTGACGCGGCAGGGCGCCGAACGAGGGCACGTCGGCGCTGATCTTGTCGAACATGAAAATCTTCATGACACCCGACGACCCGTACAGTAGCGCCGCCAGCGCTTGCAGAACCCATAACAGGATATTCATGCTGCACCCCCTGAGTTTTGTTTTCGGCAAAATATCATAATGCGTGGAACAGGATACCCCTGCGGTATATATTGACTCACATGACGACGACCCGGTGCAGCCGCCAATATGTCAACGCTTGAGCGCGCCATCGCCATTGCCGCGGAGGCCCATGCAGGGCAGACCGACAAAGGCGGTCAGCCGTACATCCTGCATCCATTGAGAGTCATGCTGCGGGTCGATGGCAAGAGCGAGCAAATCGCGGCCGTGCTGCACGATGTGGTGGAAGACTCCCCGTTTACCCTGGCGCAACTCGCTGCGGAAGGTTTCCATCCCGAGGTATTGACCGCGCTGGATGCACTCACCAAGCGGCCGGGTGAATCGCGCATCGAAGCGGCCAGGCGTGCGGCCGTAAACCCAATCGCACGGGTGGTAAAGCTGGCGGACAACGCCGAGAACTCCGATCTGTCGCGCATCCCGAATCCGGGTCCCAAGGACTACGAGCGCCTAGAGGAGTACAAGCAGGTGCGCGCTATTCTGCTCGCGGCGGACACGCCCTAGCCTTTAATGGTGCGGTGGCTGCGAAAGTCTCAGGCGGCTGCCATCGCCGAGGTTTCGCCGGCAATGACACGGTTGCGACCCTGCTGCTTGGCACGGAACAGGCGCTTGTCGGCGGTGGCCAGCAGCTCTTGTGTGCCGGTGCCATCCTCTGGGTACACGGCAATGCCGGCGCTGATGGTGATGCGGATTTCGCCTATACCGTCGCTCAGAACGATGGGCTGGCGCTCGACGGCGGCGCGCAGAAAATCCATTTTTTCGCGGGCCGTGTCACGGCCCGTTTCGCGCAGCAGGATGACGAACTCCTCGCCGCCGTAACGCACGATGACGTCACTTTCGCGCAGCATGCCCGAAAGCTTTCCCGCCAGCGCGCGCAGCACCTCGTCGCCGGCCAGGTGGCCATGGGTGTCGTTGATGCGCTTGAAGTGATCGGCATCGACCACCACCACGGCAAAGGCGTTCTTGTAGCGCCGCGCACGCTCGATCTCGAGGCGGAACAGGGAATCGAAAAAACTGCGGTTTAGCAAACCCGTCATGGGGTCGTGCACCGCGCGCGTGACCAGCTTTTGCGAGCGCATCACGAACACCATGCTGATGAAGGCGGCGGAAGCCAGCAGGATCACGCGGGTCCATTGCACGGAAGGGCTGTACATGCCCATGCTCGAATTTTTGTGAAAGGCCGCGTCCAGATCGTAGGCGTGCTGGGCGTAGAGAAAAAGCGCGGTGTACTGCAACACGATGAGGCCGCCGGCCACCAGGCAGATGCGCCGGTCCTGGCGCAGGCTGGCCGCCATCAGCACCAGAAAATAGACGTCGAAGCTCACGCGGTCCTGCACGCCGGCCAGCGGCGAACCCAGGATGGTGAACAGAAACAGGGCGACGCTCACCAGCGTGCCGTCCAGACCGGCGGTGAGAAAGCCCAGCCAGGGCTCGTACATGCGCACACGCAGGTAGAGGAAGACGGTGAGCGCAAACACCATCGCCGCAGCCGTAACGAGGAAGCCCCAGAAAAATACCGGTTCGTGCGGATACTCGATCAGCCGGTAGGTAGGCGTGATAAGCAGCAGCGCCACAACGACCACGCGCACCGAAGCCACGCGCCGCTCGCCTTCCGCGCCGGCGGCGAGCATGGCGGTGTTGGGTCGGGTCCAAAAGCGGCGCCACAGCGCCGTCCAGTTTTGCACTTGCTGATTTTCCGGAGAGTGGGCCGCGTGTCCCCATGCGCAGCCTTTTATAGGACTTCTTTTTCTTGTTTGGACACTAGGTTGCGCGCCGGGGGGGCGAAATGCAGTGAACTATGTCACCCAGGGGGAAAATAAGGTTTTTGCCTAGCGCGGCCGCTTCGTCGCGCCCCGCAGGAGGCCCTTTGCTTCCAGAAAGAATTCCTTAAGGCTGCCGCGATACATCCACAGCAAACCGCACATTCCGTAGAGCGCGAGCGAGGCGAAAAAATTGGCTTCGCGCATCATTTCCAGCGCCTGCGGATTCCGGTATCGCCAATAAAGCCAGTAGCAGCCATCCACCGTGAACCAGGTTGCGAACAGCATGAGGGGCCCAAACTTCCAGCGGCGTTCAATCAGCACGCGCAGGGACCAGGGTGCGGTTACGTAGGCGAGGGCCGCCATGATGATGCTGATAGGCACGTCCCAGTCCGGCGCATGGTAGTAAAACGAGCCGGCGATCAGCAGCGCCAGGCCGGCCGCAAAGGTCGCAAGCTTCCAGGGGCGCAGGTACTCACTCATGTCCCCAGCATAGCAGCCCGGCGCAACACAGATGTCATATGGGATATCCGGTGCCGGCGCTAAAGTTGGCGTACGGCGGTGCGCGTGCTGCTATGCTTTAGACGCTGAGGAATACGCCAGGAGTGGGAATGTCATCGATCACCATCATTAACAACACGCCGGAGGATCTGCGGGTCGCCCTTTATTTTCGCCCCCGAGGGGCCACGCTTGAACCGCTTATCGAGCCCTTTCCGTGGAAAATCCTGGACATCCCGCGTGATGACGGCAGCACATCGATAGCGTTTACATTCGATTTCACTATCCTTGCCCGATACTCCGCTGACCCGGACCATCCTGATGCGCTCTCCAAGGAGACCAACGCCCTGACGGCCGGGGAAAGCACCGCCCTGTTTACCATTGACGCTGCACCCGCAGAGAGCGGGGTAGCCGTGCTGACCCAGCGCTTCGATAAGCTGATCGTCAACGAGATACGGGTAGTCAACAATTACCCGCTGGGTTGTGAGGTCACCTTCTTTAAAGAACTCAGCCCTCTGATGCCCCCCAAGGTGATCTGGCCCGGCGGAACTTTGGTTACGGACTTGCGCGGATCGTTCGCGATTGCGATCGTGGATGAGTCGTACACCGGGGAGAAGGTAGTCACCCTGAACGAAACGCCGGCGGAATTCGGTTCGCAGCTGACGATAACGGGGTCGAAGTGGAAGGGCTACGCGATCACGGCGAAGACGAGCTAAATTGCCCTGCGGAATTTCGCGGCTTGTACGCCCAGCGTTCCGCCATACCACCGAACAAACCACCCAATACTCATGAAACTCTTCACCCCTTTGGTAGTCGCTTTCTTTTTCCTTGCGGCTACGCCTATCGCACAGGCGCAGCCGGTTGATGCGGCAGAGATCGCCGCGCGGATCGATAAGGAGGGCAAGGTCTCCCTGGACCAGGGCCGCGTGCTGGCGCACGCGTATGACTACGTGGCGGACGGCGAGAAAATCGAAGCGCTGGTGCTGCGCCCGGCCATCGACGGAAAACAACCGGCCGTGGTCGCGCTGCCCGGCTATATGCGCACCGCGCGCGATTACATTCCGCTTTGCCTGCGGCTGGCACGCGAGGGCTTCGCCTGCCTCGCCATCACGCCGCGCGGTTTCGGCAAGTCGGAAGGCAAGGCCGATTTTGTGGGGCCGAAAACGATTGCTTCGATGGAGACCGGCTTTCGCAAGTTCCGCAGCGAGCCCTACGTCGATGCTGACCGCGTGGGGCTTTACGGCTATTCGCGCGGCGGCATGGCGGCCTCGCTGCTGGCCGTGCGCTTAAGCGACAAGGAACTGAAAGCCGCCGTGTTCGGCGCCGGTGTCTATGACTTCAAGCGCGCTTATGACGACGTGAAACTGCCCGGCATCCGCGCCAATATGGAAGCCGAGGCGGGCCTTTCTGAAGCTGCGCTAAAAGAGCGTAGCTCTGTATTCAAAATGACGGCGCTGCCCTGCCCCGTGCTGATTCTGCACGGCGACCAGGACCAGAACGTACCCGTCACCCAGGCCTACCTCCTGCGCGATGAACTGGTGAAACTCGGCAAGAAGCACGAACTCAAGATCTTTCCGGGCAAGGAACATGCCCTCGGCATGGCGGATCTGATGGGTGCAGTGCTGCCGTTTTTCAAGCGCGAATTGATGCCTTCAGACAAAACACCGGCCGTGAAAAACTGAGTTACTGGCGCTGCACTGCTATCTAGAGCTTTGCCGGTAGTTGCAGTCTTTCCATTCTGGCGAACAACGGCGATGTCGGCGCACAGCCGCCGGCGAGGTGGGCGGCGATATCGCGGCCCAGCACCGCTGCGGCCATGATGGAAGCCGGGTGTGATGCGCGCCTGCCATGCCGGAACAGATATTCGGCACGGAACACGCGTGCACGCCAGACCTGGAACGAGTCTTCGCCATTCACCGTCGCCAGAACCGACTCGGCATCCAGGAAGCCGCGCAAAGCGTCGTCATGCCGCCCTTCCGCTTCGGCAATCCAGGCGCCGATGCGCGCGTCGTACTCGCGCAGTACGTTGTTCCGGAACGGGCGCTCCGCAGCCAGTTTCGCCAGCAAGGCGCGCGCCTGATTGACGCGTCCGCGTTCAGCTTCCGCCGCGGCCATTGCCGCGATTGTGATCGACGCGGCGTCCACGCCAACCTGCCCCAACTTTCGGAACTCACGTTCGCTCGCCTCGAAATACGGCATAGCCTCTTCGTTGCGTTCCAGCCAGACCAGATTGAGGCCGATATTGCGGTTGATCTGTGCGACGCCAAATCCCTCCCCCTTGAAGACCTTGACGGCACTTTCAAGCGCCTCACGAAACATCGGTTCCGCCACCGGGTAGTTGCAGGTGTTGTAGTGGGCGAGCGCGAACGCATTCAGCACCAGCACGTAGTCGACATGCTCCTTGCCGCTGGCGCGCACGGTCACGTCCAGTATTTCCGGGTACATCTGTAAGGCCTCGAACGGCCGGCCGATTCGGATCAGCGCTGTCGCCACATTGGAACGCTGTTCAGCGACCAGTACGTTGTCTCGCCCGTAAAGTTTTTCCATTCCCGCCAGCACCTTCGCATGCAGGTCTGCGGCTTCCTGGTGCCGCCCCAGGCTTGTCATCGCCATCGCCATGCGTCGGCGGATTTTCAGGGTGAGATAGTGTCCCTCGCCAACCTGCACAAGACGCATCGCCTCCGCGCGCGCATAGCCTTCCATTGCGCCCTTGTAATCCCCCAACCGGTCACGATTGAGTCCCTGGGCAAAATAGCCGTCGGCCGTATAAACCGACTTCGGATCGATGCGCTCCATGATGGCCAGGCCGCGCGCGATGTAGGGTGCCCCGTCCTCGGGCTTGCGCGCCTCGGACACCCAATTGCCGTAAACCATAAGCGCCTTGCCCGTTTCGAATGAATCCGCATCGATGCGTTCGGAGATGTCTAGCGCCTCGCGCGCATAGGCGACCACGCGGTCGGCGTCGGTGTCGCGGTGCGCCAGCGCACCCACAATCAATAGGCCGATAAGCTTTTGCGGACGATCAAGCGTTCGTTCAATCGCGAGTGCGCGCTCGATGTTCTTGATGGCCTCCTTGCCTTTGCCCATGTTGCGCAATGCACGGGCCAAGGTACCGTAAAGTTCAGCGCGCGTGCCAGGCTGGTCCAGCATCTGTGTTTCGAGCTGGGTTTCGGCCTTCGCAATAAGCTGGGAAGCAGGAACGTCGCCGGTCTCTGCAGTGGGGTCGGTGTTCGCAAAAATCGACACCAGAAAATCACTGGTCTGGCGCGCCGCTGTTTCAGCCTGGCGTGCGCTCGCCTCGGCCTGTCGTGCGCTCGCCTCGGCCTGTCGTGCCTTGTTCCGTTCATCGACTGCATTGCGCTCCGCTCCCCGTGCGCGATCACGTTCGCTCACGGCAAGGGCTGCCGAATCGCGAGCGTTGTTGCGCTGCAGGGCGGCGACCTTCTCAGCTTCTGCGGCACGGTCGCGCTCACGTTGAGCGCTATCGCGTTCGACCAGCGCTTCCTTGCGCGCGATTTGTGTGGCATCGCGCTCGGCGATGGCCACCTTCTCGGCGGCCTGCGCGCGTTGCGATTCGCCGATTACCCGCCAGGTGAATCCCAATACGGTGCCGATGAACGCCACACCTGCCAGCACCAAGGGCCAGCGCCTTTGCAGAAATTTTTTCGCAAGATACGGCATAGCCGGTGGTATCGCCGCCAACGGTTGTTTGCGTAGATAGCGCGCGATATCGCCCGTCAACGCGTCTACGGTCGCATAACGATTTGCCGGTTCGTTGGCAGTGGCCTTGGCGAGTATCGCCTGGAGTTCGGCGTCGTCCTGCGCCGCCGCACCTGGCAACTGAGCCAGCAGCTCACCCAGCATGATGCCGAGGCCGTAGATATCGCTGACGGTGGACACCACGCCGTGCTCGCGTTGCTCCGGGCTCGCATAACGCGGCGTGTAAGCAACCGAAGAGCCGATGGCGGCGTCGTTGGCCTCTGCACCAACGCGATCCAGCATGCGTGCAATGCCGAAGTCCAGCAGCACCGGCCGTCCATCGCGGTTGATCATCAGGTTCGAGGGCTTCAAATCACAATGCACAATCAACTGGCGGTGCGCGAAGGCGACCGCATCGCAGGCCGCTGAGAACAACCTGAGAATGGCGGTCATGTCCAGCTTGTGCTCGCGGCAATAGGCGTCGATGGCGATGCCATCGATGTACTCCATCACCAGATAAGGCTGGCCTTCAGGCGTGGTCCCTCCATCCAGCAGCCGGGCGATATTGGGATGGGTGAGCGTGGCCAGCAGCTGTCTCTCGCGCGAGAAAAGAGTAAGCGTGTCGGTACGCGGCAAGCCCTTTACGAATTTGAGCGCAGCGCGCTGTTCGAAATGGCCGTCGATGCGCTCGACCAGATAGACACTACCCATGCCGCCCTGGCCGATTTCGCGGGCGATGCGCCAGACACCGAGGGTATCGCCGGCATTCAGCGGCGACGGTTTCTCGGTCAGCATGCGTTGGATGGGTTTGGCGATCTGCGCGGCGAAATCGGTTTCGTTGCGCATCATCAGCGTCATCACCTCGGCCACCATCGCAGGGGCGGCGCCAAGCGCTTGCAGCTTTGCAACGCGCTCTTCCCAGGGGAGGTCGATTACCTGGTCGTATAGTGCCCGCAGGGCGGCGTAGTGTTTGGGGTCCATCAGCGGGCTTTCATTCGGAGCTTTGCGGACGCTGTAGCTGCTTCAGCCGCGCAATGATCGGCGATGACGGAACAAAGGTCGGACTGACCTTGGCCAGAATGTCGGTGGCGAGTTGCGCGCTTTTTATCTTGTCTTCCGGCGCGCCGCGCAGGGCCAGCACTTCGGCGCGGTCGACCAGGCTCAGCCACGCAAGAGGGCTTTTGTCGCCGCGCGCCTTGAAGCGGGCTTGTTCCACTTTTTCCAGCGCCGTGATGGCGGTGGCGAAATCCCCCTTGCCGGCGGCAGTCCAGGCGCGCAGCCGATCATAGGAAAACTGGTAAAACGGATTGTCGATAGGCATGAAACGCTGGATCTGATCGAGCCTGGCGGCTGCTTCCGCCCATTGGCCCGAACGCACATGCCAGTCTGCCAGGTTGATCTCCGTATCCACCGTAAAGAAGGTGTTGGAATCCCCATATGTCGCGCGTCGCAGCGCCTGGCAGGCCAGCAGACTTTTATGAGCGTCGGCCATCCTGCCGGCACGCATCTGGAAGCTGCCGAGATTACTCAGCAAATTGGGAAGGACCGCTCCCTTGACGCCGAGCTTTTCTGCAATGCCGACGGCCTCTTCTACCGCTTTCACGGCGCGCTCATAGTCGCCAATGTAGTTATAGGAGGCCGCCTGCTGATTTAATGCTCCTATGTACTGCAGGCTGACGACGCCGTTGTTTTTCGCAATGATTGGCAATACCTCGTTGACAATCTGAAGCGCTTCGCGCGGCCGGTCTGCGTCGTTCAACAAGTTAGCCAGCGGCGTCATGACATTGGCGACCAATATATTGTCCGACCCGTGCAGTTTTTTCCGGAGTTCGAGCGCGCGCCTGAAGACGGCCTCGGCTTCATCCAGGCGGCGCACCGCAGCCAGTCCGCGGCCATACACCTCATAATTGGTGAGGTAGGACGGGTGCATTTCACCGTAGGCTATTGCGCTCGCTTTGACGCCGCGCTCGTAGTACTCGACCGCCTGTTGCAATTTGCCAAGCGTACGCAGGTACTCACCGTAGGCGACATAGGTATCCGCCGTGACGGCGTTTCCGGGGAAATATTTTTCGAGGGTTGCCAGGGATTGCGTAAACAAGCGCGCGGCCTCGTCCGTGCGCCCCACGGAGTTGGCCGTGACGGCCATCGCCGCACGTGAGTCGGCGAGCTCAAGCGAATTGGGATCTGCATACTTTTCGCGCAAGGCCAGCGCCTCTTTTGCCTGGGCCTCGCTAGCCTCCGGGCCGTCTGACTCGCTGACGACTTTGTCATACCGAGCCAGCATTTCTGCCAGGACGAGTGGCCTGTTCAGCTTTCGCTCCAGTGCGATGGCGCGGTCGAGGTTGGCCACCGCCTCCTTCGCGTGGCCCATGTTCGCCTGCACCACCCCCAGTGCACTGTAGATTTCGGCCTTTGTGGCCGGCTGCCCCTGCATCTCCTTCTCCACCCGCGCCTCGGCCGCAGCGATCAGTTTGGACGCCGGGATGTCGCCGGACTCGGCGTTGGGGTTGCTGCTGTCAAAGATGGAAATCAGGAAGGCGTTGGTTTGCCGCGACGCGGCCTGCGCCTCGGTGGCGCGCCGCCGTTCGGCCACCGCCACACTCTCGGCTGCGCGTGCGCGGTCACGCTCGCTGAGCGCCTCCCGGCGTGCCACCTCCTTGGCGTCGCGGTCCTTGAGCGCGCCGGCCTCGGCCAGCTGGGCACGGTCGCGCTCGCGCTGGGCGGTATCGCGTTCGGTCAGCGCATCCTTGCGCGCGACTTGTGTGGCATCGCGCTCGGCAAGAGCCACCTTCTCGGCAGCCTGCGCATGCCGCGACTCTTCGATCACGCGCCAGGTGAAGCCCATCACCGTGCCAGCGAACGCCGCACCGGCCAGCACCAGCGGCCAGCGTCTTTGCAGAAATTTCTTCGTAAGATACGGCATCGCCGGCGGCATCGCCGCCAGCGGCTGTTTGTGCAGGAAACGATCGATATCGCCGGTCAGCGCGTCGACAGTCGCATAGCGGTTTGCCGGTTCGTTTGCGGTGGCCTTGGCGAGCATCGCCCGGATTTCCGGATTGCCCTGCGCATGCTCGCCCAGCAATTCGCCCAGCATGATGCCCAGGCCATAGATGTCGCTGACGGTGGACACCACGCCGTGTTCGCGCTGCTCCGGGCTCGCATAGCGTGGTGTATAGGCGACGGAGGAGCCGATGCCGGCGTCGTTGGCTTCTGCGCCGGCGCGGTCGAGCATGCGCGCGATGCCAAAGTCCAGCAGTACGGGCCGGCCGTCGCGGTTGATCATCAGGTTGGAGGGCTTCAAATCGCAGTGCACGATCAGCTGGCGATGCGCGAAGGCGACGGCGTCGCAGGCGGCAGCAAACAGCCTGAGGATGGCGGCGGTATCCAGTTTGCGTTCGCGGCAATAGGCGTCGATGGCGACGCCATCGACGTATTCCATGACCAGGTAAGGTTGTCCCTCGGCGGAGGCGCCGCCGTCCAGCAGGCGCGCAATATTGGGGTGGGTCAGGGTCGCCAGCAGTTGCCGCTCGCGCGAGAAGAAACGAAGCGCGTCAGTGCGCGGCAGCCCTTTGACGAATTTGAGCGCGGCGGTCTGTTTGAAGTGCCCGTCGACGCGTTCAACCAGATAGACGCTGCCCATGCCACCCTGGCCGATTTCCCGGTCGACGCGCCAAACGCCTAGCGTATCGCCGGGATTCAGCGGGGAGGGCTTCTCAGCCAGCATGCGCTGGATCGGCTTGGCGATCTGCGCGGCGAAATCGGTTTCGCTGGGCAATATCAGCGCCATCACGTCGGCCGCCGTGGCCTCGTCGGCGCCCAGTTCCCGCAGCTTCCCGGCGCGCTCCCCCGCTGGCAGGTCGATTACCTGGTCATAGAGCGCTCGCAATGCAGCGTAGTGTTTGGGATCCATCAGCGGGAGGCCTGGTTTTCAGGATGATAGCGTCATCCGGGCATTTACAAGACATTCCCGGACCTCGCCTTGACGGTGGAAATATCCGAGGTGTTGATGGCGCCCGAGGCATTCAGGTCGAACTTGAAGTTGCCGGCGTTGGTATCCTCGCCGGAACGCGCCTTCACGCCGTTGATATCGGAGGCATTTACCGACCTCGAGTTGTTCACGTCCCCCACCAGGAAGCCGATAGCCGCCGAAACGTTCAGCGTACCGTTCACGCCGTTGACGAATACGGCGACGCGGTTGACGTCGGCGACGCCAGTGAGCGTGACGGTGAGCTCGTTGCCGGAGATGGCGGTGGCGATGGTGCCGATGGCGGCGCCGTTGATATCCTGGGTGGTGACTGTGCCGATCACCGCCACCGCGCGGTCGAACTGGAACACGATGCGATGGCCGGTACCGATGACGCGCGGCTCCACGGTGACCAAGCCGTCGATGAGGCGCGTGGTGTCGATGGCGATGTCGAAGTCCCCCATGCTGCCATGGGTCTTGCGTGACTGCACGGCGGACAGGCCGATACCGGATGTGGGCACACTCGAAGAGGAGGAAGACGCCGAGCCGGTACCCGCGCTATTGGTCGCCGTGACCGTGCAGGTGTAGGTTGCGCCGTTAGTGAGCCCGGTGACCACGATGGGTGAGGAGGTGCCGGTGGCGGTATGCGCGCCAGGATTGCAGGTGGCGGTGTACTGCGTGATAGTGGCCCCGCCGTTGCTGGCCGGCGCATTGAAATAGATGGTGGCGCTGCCGTCACCCGGGGTGATGCTGGTAATGACCGGTGCGCCCGGCGCGGTGGCAGCAGCGTTGAACGTGGCTGTCACTGTAACGTTGGCTGACGGGCTGAAGGTGCAGGTCAGCGCGGTATTGCCGCCGCTGCAGGTGGTGCCGCTCCATCCGGCGAAGGTGCTGCCACCGGTGGGCGTAGCGGTCAGGGTAAGCGATGCACCGGCGGTGAATGCGGCGCTGCAGCCGGCGCCGCATGTGATGCCGGCCGGCGTGGAACTCACGCTGCCGCTGCCGGCGCCGGCGAGGGTGACGGCTACTTGTACCGTGGTTGGCGCCGTTGTGAAACTGGCAACCACCGACAACGCGCCGCCGACGATGGCGAAGCACTGGTTGCCAACCGCGCTGGGACAGTTGCTCCAGCTGGTGAACTGCGCGCCGGACGAAGGGGTGGCGGTCAGCAACACCGGCGTGCCCTCGGTCCAGGCCAGGCTGCAGGTGCTGCCGCAGTCGATGCCGGTGGGCGCGGAAGTAACTTTGCCGCTGCCGGTGACGCTGATGTTCAGATTGTCGGCCAGCGGCAGCACCACGGCATCGATCCAGGCCGCGTCCGCGCCCTGCGCACAGCACTCGGCGTCTTTTTGATAGCTGAAAGTGATGGTGTGCGTGCCCGCGCTAACCGGATAGCGCAGCAAGCCCGGCTGGTTCCACTCGGTTGCGCCTGAGCTGCTGTCGGGCGAAGAGCCCGATGCGGTGGCGCCCGCCGCAGTGGCGCCGGAGCAGTTATCGTCGCCGGCCGCGCAGGTTGGTCCCTGCTCCACGCCGTCGATTTTAAAACGGAAGAAATCCCAGCCCGCTTCGCTGTGCACACGGCGACGAAACTGGATTTCGCCGGCCTTGAAGGTGCCGGTGTAGGCGATTTCCGCGCTCTGGCCGTCGCTGATGGGTTGCGACTTCAGGGTGCACTGGCCTTCGCTGGCCTCCCCGGTATCGACCGCCCAACCGGCGTTCGCGCTGACCGGTGTGAACCAGCCCGCCGGCATCTGGCAGGAGCGCGGGAACACATCCGTGCCACCGCTATCGATGGCAACGGTGGCGACCGCGTTTATCAATATGGCGTTACTGGCGTTTTCCAACACGACATTGAAGCGCTTGCGCCCGCCGTTGAGCGGGTTACGCAGGATAGGCACGGTGATGCTGAAGTCACCGGTCTGCTGGTCGAGCCAGGTGTGGCTGCCGCTGACGGCGGTGTAGTCCGAGCCAGCCTGAGCAGTAAGGTCCACCGTGCGATAGCTGACGCTGGCCGGGTCCTGCGACGAACCGCCGGTGCGTGAAAAGGTAAGCGTGACCGAGCCTGCGCTTTCGGCCACCGAGGCCTGCGTGGTGTTGAAGCCGATCTGCGTGCGTGGAAAAACGCGGAAGTTGGCAACGGTGTTGCGTGTCTGTCGTATAACCGCCGCGCCATTGGCATTGGCAGCGCCGATGGGCACCGGCGTGCCGGGATGCGTGACCGAGTCGACGTTGATATCCGGGTTGGAGTAATACGGTTTGATGGTGCAGTTAAAACCCTGCGCCGCGCAGCCGTTGCCGTAAGCCATGACATCCATTACCCGGTTGGCGGGGTCGGCATACCCGAAGCCGTAGTTGACTTGCTGGCCGGCGACGATGCTCCAAAGATCGCTGTCCGGCTGGCTGCGGTATTCGTAGCGGTCGTGTGCGACGCCGAGGATGTGGCCGGTTTCGTGAGACAGGGTGTGGTAGTCCATGCAGGGCCGGCCGATCACCGAGAATGCGTACTGCTCGAACGTGGGATCGTCGATACCCATGAAACCGGAAATACCGCAGACGTAATTCAGGGTGGTGCTGGAAACCATCACCACGATGTCCGCCGCGTAAGTATTGCGCCAGTCGTGCACGATGCTGAGGCGCCCCGGCGTGGTGCGGGCGTTGCGCAGTTCCGTCAGCATCTGGCCGTTGTCTATGGGCGTGTAGCCGTAAAAAATCGAGTATTCCGTTTCTTGATATCCCGTCAGCGGCATGATCTGCACGCGACGCAGGCGGGTGTTGGTATTGCTGTTGTTGTAAACCTGATTGGCCGCAGCCACTGTTGCGTCGATAAACGACACCATGGCGGCATCGCCGCCCTGGTCGGCTGCCGCCTGCGGTGTATAGACGAACAACACATCCAGGATGCTGCCGTCATCCACCTGCGCGGCACTGGTTTGCACTGCTGCACCGGTGGCCGGAGCCTTGGCAGTCTTCGCCGCAGTTGCGGTCTGGGCCTTGGCGGCCTTGGTTCGTTTTGACGGAACGGCCAGGGGCGCCGCCAGCGTTGCTTTGCGCAGCGACGCGTTTTCCTCAGTGGCTTCGTGCCCCAGCGTGCCGCGATACTGCACGCGGTAGCTATGACCGTGCACGACGGCCTGGACATCGACGGCCTTGCCGTGCCGCACCAGGATCGCCCAGCCATCCGCGTCACCATTGACGTGACCGTAATACTCGATGACATCTGCATGCGGACGTTCCACGCGACTAAGGTCGATGCCCACCACGGCGTCGGAGAAAAAAGCGATTTCTATAGGTGCTGTCGCGCCGCGTGCGATCAAAGCTTCGGCGGCGTCGAGTGCGGCGGTATCTATTTCGACAGCGCGAGCGCGCACAGTGGCCTCATCGTGAACGGGCGCTTTGATTCCCTCTGCGCTCTCCACCCTGGCCGGTGCGGTCGCTGCCAACAGCGCGCGACGCTGTGCTTCAGCCGCGTTCACCGCTGTCATCACCAGACAAATGCACAACGCACACAGTACGCACAACACCCCGAGTGGGAACAGCTTTTGCGTTCTCATGATTGCGGCCTCGGCACGATCGAATTAGATGGATTGACGCCGGTGATCCGGTCGAACCCGGCCGGCCGAACGCCGTCGAAGTAGTACACCAGCACCTCGCCGCTGGTGGCGTTGCGCATCACCAGGTCGGGCGAGCCGTCGCCGTTCCAGTCTGCGACCTGCACCACCTCCCAAGTGGGGTCGATGGTGAACAGCGCCTGGGTGCCTACACCCAGCGACAAGGTGCCGCCTGCAAAATCGGTGCGCCAGGCAAAGGCGTAGCCGCTGACCGTGTCGCGGAACAGAAGCGCAGGCCGACCGCTGGCGGTGAAGTCGCCGGTGCCTTCGATGCGCCAGCGCGGCGCAATGGCGAATAGCGCCTGCTCTCCGGTGACGGTGGTGTTGGATATGAAGCGCACGCGCGCCTGCCCGGTGGCGGTATCGCGGATCAGTACATCCGGCTTGCCGTCGCCGTTGAAATCAGCGACCGCCTGGATTTTTTCGGTCGCGGCCAGGGTGAAGAGCGTGACCTGCGATTGCAGCGCGCCGTTGACCAGATAAGCCAGCACCACCTCGCCGGTGCTGGGACGTTGCAGCAGCAAATCAGGATGGCTGTCGCCGTTGAAATCGGCCAGCCCCACCGGCACCAGGTTGGAAGCGAGGGTGAACGTGGTGGTGGTGCCGGCGGCGAGCCCGTTCATACGCAGCGCCGTGAACAGACCGGCGCCATCACTCAGCAAAAGATCGGGCTTGCCGTCGGCGTTGAAATCGGTGATGCCGATGGCCGACGCTGCGCTAGCGGTAGTGAACGTCACCGCCACGCTGCGCGCCTGGTTCATCTGCACCGTGCAGCGATTGAGTACCGGTGCGGGACAGTTAGACCAGCCGCCGAACAACGAGCCGCTCGCAGCTGTGGCGGTCAAGGTCACCGCCTGATCCACGGTGAAACTGGCCGAGCAGCTTGCACCGCAGGCAATGCCGGCGGGCGCCGAGGTCACCGTGCCTGCGCCGGATTCGCTCACGGTCAGGGTGTAACCGGTGCCCGTCACCTGGAAGCTCTGTGTGACGGTCGGCGCGGCGGTGTAGAGTGCGCTGCCCGCCTGGTTCGCCGACAATGTGCAGGTGCCCACGGCCAGCAGCGTGACGGTGGCCCCTGCCATGCGCGATACCGCGCACACCGTCGGCGTCTGGGAGGTAAAGAGAATGGGACTGCCGGAGCCCCCGCCGGTGGCGCTGATATGAAATGCCGGCGAGCCCAACGGCTGGTTGGCTACGCTGAACACAATTGTCTGCGAAGCAATGGTGATAGCGAAGGATTGCATCACCGTGGGCGAGGCCACGTAGTCAGTGTTACCAGCCTGGTCGGCGGTGACGGTGCAGGTGCCCAGCGCCAGCATGGTGAGCGTGGCGCCGTTGACGCCGCTGGTGGCGCATATCGCCGGCGTGGTCGAGGCGAAGATCACCGGATTGCCGGTGGCGCCGCCGGTGGCCGTGAGCGTGATGGGCGCCGGGTTGTAGCTAAGGTTCGGCAACGCGGCGAAGCTGATGGTTTGCGCATTTTTTACGACGAACGACGTGAAGGCCGTGGTTGCCGCCGCCACTGCCGTGCTGCCGGCGTAGTCAGCCGACAAATTGCACATGCCCCGACCGACCATGCGCACCTGTGTCGGCACGGTATTGCCCCCTACTGTTTCCAGCACGCACACCGAGGGCGTGGACGAGGCGTACATAACCTGGGTGGGATACAGGGCGTTGTAGTAAGGCACGAAGGTCGCGTCGAGATTCATGATCACGCTGGCCATAAAAGTGCTGCCGATGGCGCGCTCGCCTATGACGGGAAACGCTATGGTGAGCGGGTACTGCGCGACGTTATAGGCAATCGGCGTGGCCGAAGTGCGCTGATAATTGGCGTCGCCCACATATTCCGCCGTCAGCGTATCCGGTCCGGGAAAGGGGATGGTGTAGGTCGAACAGCTTGCGTTTCCGCCGGAGAGCGTGAGCCCGGCGCCGCCGCCGCAGAACGTATACCAAAGCGGGATGCCAAGGGTGTTATAGCCGACGGGACGGGTGGTGTTGAGAAGCACTCTGCCGCTGGGCACACCGGCGGCGCCGCTGACGCTGACATTGACCGTGGTATAGCTGATCGTGTTGACGGCTGATGCCAGCGGCGGTGTGACGGTGACCGTGATGGTGACCGCGTGCTTGGCCGTGGTTTTGAAGGTGGCGCTGGTGCCGCCGACGGTGACGGTGGTTATATTGGTGGCGCCGTACGAGGCCGCCGCCACATTGCGCAGGCATAGGGTCTGCCCGGCGGTGATGACACCGGGCGCACTGGTGAAGGTGCCGGTGCAACCGATGGAGTATTCGCCATTGGCTATGGTGATGGCCACCGGAATAGTGATGCCGGTAATGACGGTGGGCTGGCCGGCGGCATTGGCCGGGCGCGACACCACCCAGGTACCGGGCTCGCCCTCGCCGTCGGTGAAAGCGAACTGGGCGGGCGTATCGATTTCAACCGTATTCTTGAGGCGCTTCAGATGCAGCGCGGCCAGACCGCCGGCGGTGGCGGCCCAGGTGCCGAAAGGATAGGCCGCCGTGCCGCGTGCGGCCAGCGCATATAACAACGAGGTATCGGCAGAGGTGATTTCGCCGCCCCACTGCAGGGTGCCGCTAGTCGAGTATCTGCGCACCGCCCAGCGCGTGCGATTTTTTTGTGCGCCGCCCACCAGCGGATTGCCGTCGCTATCGAGAACCACGGTGAGTCCCGTGTCGATGCTGGACGGGCTAAGGTCGTAGGGCCCGTTCTTGCTGCCCAGCTGGATCGTCCAATTGAAATTTCCGTTCACATCCAGGCGCACCAAATAAGTATCGTCGTCGAAAAAGTTGTGCGCGCCGGTTACATAGGTACCGCCGGTTCCGTCGGCGACCATGGCGTACATTTTGTCGGTGTAGTATTCGTCGGGCTTGGCCCAGATCGGCGTGCCGTCGGCGCCGTACTTCAAGGCCAGCCAGCGCGTGAAATCGTTTGAAAACGGCGCCTCCAGACTGGAGACCACCACCACCAGGGAACCATCGGGATTGAACACCACGTCGTAAGCCGTCGCTTCCGGTGCACCGGTGGTTGGTGTGGGGCTGGCGTAGGTTCGCTGCCAGCTCACGCTGCCGTCGCCGCCGGCGAGGCGCACGGTAGTGGCGTATGGCCGATCCGTTGTTAACCGCCCCACGACCAGCACATCACCGCTGGCGGCGTGTATGGCGAGCGATCGCGGTTTGTCGTTGACCTTGCCGTTGAGCGTGCGCGTCCAGATGGGTGTGCCGGTGGCGCCGGCGTACTTCACGATTTTCCAATCTACGTTGGCGCCGTTCGCCGCAATGCCTGCGACGATGGCGTCGCCGTTGCCATCGATGCCCACTGCGTAGGCGGCGTCATTGCCGGCCGCGCCCAGCAACTGCTCCCACAGCGTGACCCCGTCGGTGCCGCGATATTTGATCACCTTCCAGTCGCTATCACCGGTGGCGCTCCACGCGGTACCCACCACCACTACATTACCGGCGGCATCGACCGCCAATGCGTAAACGTGATCGTCCCCAAAGCCGCCGTGAAAATCGCGCGACCAGGAAACCGCGCCGGTGGCACTCAGAATTTTGGCGACCTTCCAGTCATAGCCGTTGGTGGCGCCGTTGTGCAGGGCACCCGCCACAAGAACATCGCCCGAGGCATCGAGCGCCACCGTTTTGCGGCCCATCAAGGGATCGCCATTGGCGATTTTGGCGGCGAGAGTGCCACTACCCTGAAGCGTGGCACTCCACACCTCGGTACCGGCGCCGGCTGGAAGCGGTGTGGCGCTATTTGATGCGGCGGAGGCCGCGCCTGAGCCACTGGCGTTGGTGGCTTTTACCGTACAGGTATAAGCCTGGCCCACGACCAGCCCTTGCACCACCAAAGGCGAAGATGGACCGGTGGCGCTGATGGTGCCGCAGATCGCGGTATAAGAAGAGATCGGGCTGGTACCTGGATCGGTCGGGGCGGTGAACGTAACCGAGATGCTGTCGGTGCCTGCTGTGGCCGCGCCGATCGTAGGCGCGCCCGGCAAGGAGCCGGCCGCCGCCTGGAACGAGACAGCCATAGCCAACCCGGCAATCAGCCGGGCCGGCCGTTGGATGATTTGCTTCACGGTAACCCCCTGTCGGGCCGCCGGAAAAAGCAGCCCTCACACCCTTTTCGTAATCAGGGGAAAAATCTGGTCATCGCTGGCCGGGGCGGGAGTGGCTTGGCGGACGGCAGCGCCCCAGGGCGGGGACGAAAAAACGCGAAAAAGCGTGGGAACGCGTTGGAAGGCGGGGTCAGCTGCCGCCGGCGAAGGACTTGGCCAGCCACCCATGGGCAAAGCGCAGGTCACGGGCGACCGTGGAAACCGATACGTTCAGAAGCGTCGCGATTTCATCTTTCGACATGCCGCCGAAATAAACGAGGTGCATGACCTGCCCGCAGCGCGGGTCCAGCGCCTCCAGCTTGGTCAGCGCCTCGTCGATGGCCAGGAGGTCGATGGTCGAAGTTTCATCGGATACATCCAGATTGGTGAGCGTGACGCGGACCAGGCCGCCGCCGCGCTTGTCGGCCGAACGCGCGCGCGCGCGATCGACCAGGATCGAGCGTATCACCAGCGACATGGTCGCAAAAAAATGCGCCCGATTCTGGAAATCCATATTGCCCGGCATGATGCCGATCAGCGCTTCGTGCAATAACTCGGTGGGCGAAAGCGTGGCCGACCCTCCGTGCTGGCTGATCCTGCGCGCCGCAATAGTCCGCAACTGGCCGTAGACCTGGTCCAGCACATCGGCAAAGGCGGTACCGCTGCCTTCGCGCCAGGCGCGCAGCATGGTGGTGAGATCGGAGTTATTGGCGGGCTCGCTCATTGCTTATTATATTAAGAGAACCTCGTCCAGAGACCAGATTGGGCCAAAGGTAAAGTACGATGATGTCATGCAAAAGGGCCCTCTTCGAGCCCTTTTGCGTATGTGCCTTTGCCTACACCTTAGTCGGGCAATCCGGCCTTGCGCAATCCCGTCTTGAGACGTTCGATCACGGGCGGCGCCAGAAGAAACTCGTCCCAGGGAATATCGGAGAGCCTTTTAGCTGAGGGCGCCAAGGCGCGAAACTCGGCAAGGTCCTTGGCCGCCGCGCTATCGTTGCCAAGCAATGCGTCGCTGGCGGCGAGCGACAGATGCAATTGCATTTCCGCCCAATCGTGATGACCGCCCGGCGGACTGGCAACGATCGCTGCCCTGAAGCGCTCGGCCGCTTCGGCGTAGCGGCCAAGCGCAAAATACAGGCGGCCGCGAAACGTATGTTCCCATTCGGTGGTGATATTGGCCTTCACAATCGGCTGCCGGTCAAGCGCGGCCAGCGCCTCCTCGGGTCGGCCAAGCGCCAACAGCGTCTGCGCCTGGGTACCGTATTCCCGGATCCAGGTGGGATTGATCGTCAGAATTCGCCGCTCTTGAATCAGCGCCTGCTCCCACTCGCGCCGCGCGACGTAGTACATCTCCTTGCCCTGCATGGCATAGAGATTGTCCGAATCCGCCGTCAACGCACGATCCAAAAGATCATTGGCGCGCTTGAGGTCTGCCGTCTTGTCGGTGGACCAACCACCCGAGGCGCGAAGCGCCAACCCCGTTCCCAGCGCCGCCAGGATATTGGGCTCATTGGGCGCCAGGGTCAGCGCGCGTTCCCGGATCGAAACGAGTTGATCCAGCGCTTCTTTTGAGCGTCGAATCAGCGGCCATGACAAATGCAGCAGATCACGCGCATCGCGCTGTTCCTCGGGCAGCGCCCGCACACGCTTGACCTCAGCTTCCTGCGCACTTTCCATTAGCCTCACGCACAGCGCGAGCAAGCTGGATCGATACACATCATGATTTCCGTTGGTCGGCTCGACCATCGTTTCGGCGCCGATGGCACTCGCCGTCGCGACGTTGGCCAGGGTTGTCTGCGTCTCAAAATTGTTACCGACGCGGCGTACTTTTCCTTCGATCACAAACGCGACATTCAAGCGCCTGCCGATGCTATCCGCCGCCGGCGCGCCTGATATCTCCGCCACCGTACGGCGAGGCACCACGATTCCGGCGTAGCGTTGCTGACCAATGCCGGTGATCAACTCATCGGTCAGCGCACTTGCGTATTCCATGGCGCCGGCATCGCCTTGGGGCGCATCGATCATCAGTATGGCGAAGCTCATGCGCCTGTCTTCAACCGACCAGGGCACGGGCCGCACGGGCGCAGGCCGCAGCCAGCCGGCCTGCCAGGCAATGCCACCTGCGACAACGGCGATCAATAGGCCGACACCAGCAATAAGGCTCCAACGCTTTTGCTTGCGCGGAGCAGCGACAGTCGGGCGGGCGACGTTCTCCGCTTTGTTAACAGCTCCGTCAAGTTGAACGCGAAAAACCTGTATGGGGCGACTGATGTTCTTTACCTGATGTTCGCCCATGTCCTGAAAATCGAAATTCAGCCGCTCCCGCACCTGATCATGCGCAGCCCGGCTGACGCAGATACCGCCGGGATCGGCCAACCCTTCGAGACGCGCCGCAAGGTTGACGCCGTCGCCGAAGACATCATCGCCCTCGTGAAAAACGTCACCGAGGTTCACGCCGATGCGAAGCTGTAGCCGTCCCTCTTCGGCCACCTCGGTATTTCGGGCGCTCATCATGCGCTGGATATCGACCGCGCAATGAACGGCGTCGACCACGCTGGCAAATTCGACGAGAAAGCCATCCCCCATGGTCTTGAATATGCGGCCGTGGTGTTCGATGACCTTGGGTTGCAGCAGTGTTTCGCGCAGTTCACGCAAGCGCTTTAGCGTGTTGCGTTCATCCGCTTCCATCATCCGGCTATAGCCGACAACATCCGCGGCCAGGATGGCTGCTAGCTGGCGCCGCTCCGGTTCAGTCTGCGGGGAGGAGGGTTCTGTCACGACGAATCACCTGGCTTGGAGTGCCGATATGATAATTCAATACACAAAGGGCCCAAATCGGGCCCTTTGTGTTGGATGTTGCTGGCTGTGCTTAATCTATTTTGAGAATCTTGCAGGTTTTGACTCAGTTCACGCGCGTAAATTTGAAGGTGCTGCCTTTGCGAATCAGTTTCGAGCCGTCCTTCAATGTGTCGACGCGGGGGCCGCCGGTAATTTCGTATTGCGGCATGACGCGGTCTTTCATTTTCCAGGGCCAGGGGTATCCGGCGTACTGGCCCGCGAGGGATATTTCACTTTCGAACCAGGATTGCAGCACCGTCATGTCCTTGTCGGTCGGTTCGGAAAACGCGTTAGCGGCCGAGTACAGCGCATAGTTGATGGCTTCGTCCTTCATGGTGACCAGCGCTTCGTGCGCCGCACCCTTGGAAGCGGCAGCCGCCAGCGTCTGGCGCACCACCGAGGCCGCTGTTCCGGGCACGATCTTGGTGCTGACGACCTGGAATGCGCCGACCCCGCCGGTGGCGGCTGCGCCGACGACGAATATGGCGGCGGCCGTGGCATCCTGCGAGAGCTGGCTTGCGCCGGCCGCGTTCATGAATTGCACCGCCGTCGTGGCAGCACCTGCAGTGGCGGCGCTGGCGGCGCCAAGGGCGACTACGCCGACCGCGGAGCCGCCGGTGGCGGCAGCCGCGATGACGCCCAGCGTGGTGAAGGCAACCGGCGCCACGCAGTCAGTAAACACCTGTTCGCTGGTGAGGTCCTTGCCGTCGGCTGACCAAGCCGCCGACAGCGTGAACCACACCGCGCCAGTGTTTCGCGTCATGGTCGAGTGCGGCGGAACCACGCCATAGTAGAGGCACCCGACCTGGCTGATTTTGATCTGCACCGGCCAGTCCGTCTTGTTAATGAATTGGAATCCGGGGGAGACTCCAGGTGGCGTAGGCCGCGGCAGCAGCTTGCGCTGTCCGGGGTATTCGGCGTCACCAGTGAGGAAGTCAGCGACCTTTCGGCCGCCGGTCGCCACGGTGCCGGCTACCCAGTCGATGACAATCGAACTGCCGAGTTCGCTGCCGGACAAGGTCAACGAGCGAGCGTCGCGAGCGGTTTCGGTCAGCATGCGGCCCACGGGTGAACCTTCGGCAACACCGGATTGCCGGGAGACAACGTCATTTTTCAGCTCCTCCCAGCGCAGGGTTGAAGGGCCAACTTGCTCGCGCAATGTCCAGGCCATCTGCTGAGTGCTACCCGTCAATCGACCCAAGGCTGCGCCGATGTTGATCCCCGAGAAGACGGACGCGTTGGTTAGTTCATAGGCTTCCGCCCACGCCTTGCTCGGTCCCGCACTCCTGGCCAGCGTTCGCAGGGCATCTACACTCAGCCCGGTCGGCGTTTGATCGGTTACCCCCAGCAACTCCCACACCCGGTTACGCCAGAAATCCACCCTCAGGAATTGGATTTGCCATTTGCCGGTACCGCTGCGTTGCGGAGAGACGGTCGTATACAGTTCAAGCCAGCCATCCCCCGACGTGCCGACCCTGTATTCGCCAAACTGGCCGTCCGTGCCCCTGAGTAAGGGCGCCGGCTGAGTGCCGCCTTTCCAATAGGTGGTGGTCTGCGCGGCGTTCGCCGGCTTCATCGTCAGGGCCATTGCCGTATCCGGTTCCGCCATCATGGCTCGCGCCATATAGTTCATCGAACCGATCCATTTGTATCCTTCGCGAAATTTCGGATCCGACCGTAGCCAGGTAATGTCGCCCCCTTGCACCAGTTGCTCGGTCCCGGCGGCGTTTACATAACCGAAATTGAGCGCGATGATGATGGTTTGCGACGTGACCTTGCCATTCTGCCCGCCGAAATCCCAGGGGCCGCTGAACAGGATGATGGCGTTGTCGTTGCGCTCGACCTCCGCGTAGGGTCGGGTATTGCTGCGGCTGCCATCGCTGGTGTATTCCATCCAGATGCCGCCTTGCGTCTTCTTGTATAGCGCCGTTTCGCGACCGGTGGTGTCGGTAGTGGCCACCGCGTTGATCCGGTAGGCGCCCATCGCTCTGAATTCGCCGGCGCGCACGCTGCATCGACCGTTGGGTGTTGAGCAGTTGTCGGCGGGTTGCCACACGCGGGCCGGGCGGTCCGGCTCGGCGGCCAGGCGCGGTTCGTTGGCGCCGCGCACCTGTATTTGCTGGCGCGCTGCGGAGTTGACAACCAGCACTTCATAGTTCGCGCTGGACCGGTTTTGTCCGCCGTAAGGGAAATTGCATCCCGTTTGGCCCATTGTGCCTACGCGCGTCCATAAGCCGCCGTCCGAATATTGTGCCCGGCAAATGCGGATGGTCTGCCCCACCTTGGCGGCATTAAACGCACCGTCGGGGAGGGCGCCGTTGGTCCCGGTCGTCCAGCGGACCGCATCCGGGTTTTGCAGCGCGACTTGCGAATCGACGAGCAGGACCTCGTACGCGGCAAGTTCCTGCTCTTTTCCATCGATGAAGACATAGCATCGCAACACCTTCCACGACCAGCCGGTGGCGTTACTGTAGAACGGCGCCGCGTTGCCGGTTGCAAACACCCCATTGACCTGCCCCCGGCAAACAGGAAGCAAATCGTATGTTGGATCGCTGCTGCCGCCCATGCGTTGCTGGCCGCCCTTGAGTGCGGCCGCTGGGGGCGCCATTCCGGCTGCGACCGCCTCCCATCGAACCGTGGTCGTCGGCTCGGCTTCGTCTGCGAATGCGGCGAGGGCTTCGGCGTAGGCGGTCTGCGCGGCAGCTTCGGTGGGCGACCAGACGCGGTAACCGGACCCGGAAGTCTCGACTTCGAAATCGCTGTAGCTCGAGCCTTTGGATTGGTAGGCGGTTGCGGCGACACCTGAGTTATTTGAGGGGGAGGTATAGACGTACGAGCCAATAACCGTGATCAAGCATTGGCCTCTTCCGGTGGCGGTCCATGTTTGTCTTGCGGCAACTTCAACATCTACTCGTGTGCAGGTGTCATAACCCACTGACACATGCACTTTGAATGATGTCTTGTTGACGACTCGCAGGCCGTTCGGCGCCGGAGGCGGTGGTGGCGTCGGCGCTACCTTGGGTGCGGGCGGCGGCGTGGGCGTAGGCGCCGGGGGCTGGTTTGCCAATTCAGCGACCGACCAGACGCGGTAGGCGCCTCCCGACTGAGCGATTGCGAAATCGGCGTAGCTGGTGCCGGAGGAACTGTAGGCGGTCACGCCTGGAGCCTGCTGGCCGGCCGTCGCCGGCTGCAAGCCCGCCACAATGGATGTGATCAGGCAAAGGCCTCTTCCGTTGGTTGACCAGGTCTGTCCCGGGGCAACGCTAAAAGTGTCTGCCCGGCAGGCTGCATAGTTCACCTGCCCCACCGCGGCGAATGTGGTCCGGTTGGCGATTCGCAGGTCGTACGCTTGGGCGCCGAAGCTAACGGTGGCGCCGATGGCGCCAATGATGGCGAAAGCGATACGTGCACTGAACCGCGTGAAGTCAGTCGAAAACCGCATGGCATTGCCCCCTGAATATTGTTAGCCCACTTTATGGTGAGTCCACTTCGGGAATCGGCACGCCCGGACAAGACCCTCTGCAGCCGATTCGACAGCAACTCTATATCGTCGGGTTGCAGAAAGCCAGATATCGTTGGTCAAACAGAAGCGACCCGTTCAGCGCTTGCCCACGCTCTCCTCGGGCAGCTCCGCCGGACTCACAATGTCGTTGAATTTGCCGCTGCGCAGCAACTTGTCGATTGCCGCCAGACTCTCTTCGAAATCGTCCTCGAACGCGCGGAAATAGTGGTGCGACAAGTAGAAGTCGCGCGCCACCTCGGACTCCAGGAAGTGTTCCTGCGCGGCGCCGAACTCAGGCATCGCCACCACCCGGCCCACGGCAAAGCGATCGAAATCTATGGCCGCCGTTCCGCCGTTGATCGCGACCAGACGCCGCAGGACAATGGCATTCGATAGCCGCACCAGATCCGAATTGTCCTTGATGAGGATGGTATTGAATTCAAGTTCCGCCGAATTTCGATTCAACTCATAAAGGAGGGTGGCCCAATCGGATCGATCCGCCTTGCAGTCCACCAGCCGCGACCTTGGCTCGGGCTCCTCCAATACGTTGCCGGCGACCATTTGCTCGCGCCGCGCCGCAAAGGTAATGGCCAGGCATTTAGTCGGATTCATTCTGAAAAAGCTCTCGGCAGTCCGCCCATCGCCATACTGCGCCAGCAAACTGGCCAGGCTCTGCACGACCACCTCGCCTTGCTCGCGCGGCTTGAAAAGGCGCATGCGCTCGCTGGGGATCAGCTCGCCGTCGTAATGATTGCGTATCACGTGGTAAAGCAGGCCCGTCATCAGCGTCTGCGCACCCGGAATGCGGCGGTCCATTACCTGCGTGAGCGGCGTGTGCTCGAGACGGGAGGCGTCGATAGCGGCGATGCGGTCCACCAGTTTCTGGAACAGCACCAGGCGTGCATTCTCGCGAATGTAGGTGGTGGTCACCAGGTCTTCCGCGCGCAAACGTACGCTCTTGCGAAAGAGTTCGTTGTCGCGGCTGTATTCGAAAGCGGGCGCGTCCTTGGGCAGCGCCGGCTCGAGTCCCATACGACCTCTTTCCAGGACATACGGCGTGAGCACAATGATTACTTCGTCCCGGGAGGAGGTGTCCTGTTGGGCTCCGAACAGGGATCCGATCAGCGGCAGTTTATTGAGCCCCGGCGTTGCGGCCTTGGTTTGGTCGCGCGTACGGCTGATCAGGCCGCCGATGATCAGCGGCGTGGCGTTCGGTATGCGTGCATAGGTTTGTACCCTGCGGGTGGATACCGCGGGGGCTGCGGCCAGCACCACGTCGCCGGGGCTTCTGATTTGCACACCGAGATTGGCGACCGTCGTCGATACGGCAGCATCCACTTGCAGGCTGACTTCGTTGCCGTCGTTGTCGATACGCGGCCGCACGTTGAGCTGAATGCCGGTGGGCAGGTAGAAAAAACTGTACGACACACGCGATTCGGTGGCCGAGGAGGCATCCCGGCTGGTGGCGATGGGGATATCGGTGCCGATGCGGATGGTGGCCTGCCGGTTGTCTAGCGTCAGCACGCTGGGCCGCGCCAACACTTCGGCTTTGCCGGATTGCACCAGCGCTTGCACATTAACAAAAAACGCCTTGGCCAGCTCCTGGGTGAGTCCTGTGTTGCGAGAGAAGGTGAGCGTTTCGGCGGTGCCGCCCGCGGTGAGCGACCCCAGCGTCAGGGTATTGAAGCCCTTTTGCAGGTTCCACTGCACACCCAGGTCCTTCAAGCCGCTGGAGGTGACTTCGAGCACCATGGCCTCGATGACCAATTGGCGTGCAGGCGTATCGATTGATTCGGCGATAGCCTTGCGGACCAGGCCAAGTTGCTCGGGCCGGGAAGGGTTGTACATGACCAACAACTGCGAGGTAGGTGAAGACAGCGTCTCGGTGGAAAGCCGCGTGGTCGCACCGAGGATATTGGTGACCCCACCTTGGCCGATGCCGGGTGCGTTGGTCGATCCGTCCGTACCGGCGCCGACCAGCCCGACGTCCGTGGGATTCGGTCCCGGCATGCGTATCACCAGGGGCAACTCGGCATTGCGAATGCGGCGGCCGGCAACACCTGCGTTGGCGCCTGTAGTTTGACTTTGCGCAATGGGCGCCGGCTGCGCACCCCCTCCAGCGGCCAGACCCGGCTGTTGAAACGGCTGGAAATTCAGGCCGCCGGCATTTGGTTGCTGACCCTGGCCGAATCCGGAAAAGGGGCTGCCGAAACTGGCGGGTGGTGGGGTATTTACGGCGCGATCGCCGCCACCTACATTGAATCCCATTGCCTTCAGCATGCTCATTGCGCTGTCGGCATCGATGTAGGCCAGGTTGATCACCTGCGTTCGCAGGTCCATCATAGCCAGGTCGGCCTCGTTCTTTTCGCGCGACGCCAGGACCACGTTGACGGCGGACTCGACCTGAGCAATGTCGGGATTGGGTGCCGTGGCATCGGGTGCGACGAATCCGCTCACCCAGAGTTGCGGCAGCTGGCCCCGCTGCCGCAGGTAGCCAAATCGCAGCAGAAGCGTTTTCTTGTGTGAGTCGACGCGACTCAGCAGGGGGCCCACCGCTACGACAGTGGCGGGAACGGGCAACTCCTTTTGCCGCGCTGCAGCGGCCTCAGCGTAGCCACTTTCCAGCTGGAAATGCGAGATAAGTCCTGCGATCAATTCACCGATCTCGCGATTGTCGATGCGCGGCAGGTCGATGAGTTGGGTCGGCCCTTTGGGGGCCTGCGGTTTAGCCGCGGTAATGAAAGCGGAAGCCGCCGGCTGCGCAAATGGGGACTGCGTATGGCCCTGGTTCTGCGATGTTCCGGGCGCTGCAGGCGAAGCAGTTTGCGGCTGCCCCGCCCATCCGTAAGGCTGCGTCGGTCCGGGTTGGGCCGGCGAGATGACCGCGAATCCTGCCAGAAGTATAGGCAGGCACGTCCAAAGCATTATTGCGTTACGTCGCATCAGTGGGCCCTCAATTCACGCGGTGGAGGGAGAGCTTGTTCTCCTGCTTGAGAGAACATTGAACGCCCCCCTGAATGGTGACCGACCGATAGTACTCGCGATTATTCAAAAGGCCAAATTTGCTGTGTGCCGCGGGAACAGCAAATTACGCAATGAGAATAAAATGGGCCGCGATTAAGCGGCCCATCTACTTTCTGTTTTGAGAACCTACAAAATAGTTAAACGTCGAGATTCTGCACAATCAAAGCGTTCCGCTCGATGAAATTCCGGCGCGGCTCCACTTCATCGCCCATCAGCGTAGTAAAGATGTCGTCGGCGCTGATAGCGTCTTCGATTTGCACGCGATGCAGTATGCGTACCTTCGGGTCCATGGTGGTTTCCCAGAGCTGCTCGGGGTTCATTTCGCCCAGACCTTTGTAGCGCTGGATGTGCATGCCGTCGCGCGCCTGATCCAGCAGCCAGTTCAGCGCGTCGCCGAAGCTTTTCACTGCCATGCTCTTTTCGCCGCGACGGATTTCTCCGTCCTCGCGAATCAGGCCGTTCAGGGTTTGGCCGGTGTGCACGATCTGCTCGTAGTCGCCGGTCTCGATGAAGGCGGTGTCGATGATGGTTTCACGCTTGTTGCCGTGCAGGGTCTTGGTGGCGCGCAGGCGGAAGCCGTGCAACTCGTCCTGCTCCACTGCCACCGTGAGGTGATGCGCACCGACGGAATCGGTGAGCCAGGCAGCGGCCTTGGCGGCGCTTTCGGCGTTGGAGAGTTCGATGCGCGGGCAGTTCAGCAGTCCGTGCAACACCTCCGGGTCCAGGGTGCGCGCCAAGCGGTCGATCACGGAATCGGTGAGCAGGAAATCCTTGGCGATGGCTTCCAGCGCTTCGCCGTCGATGGGCGCACCGCCGCCGCCCGGATGCAGCACGGCGTCGTTGATGGCTTTTTTCAGCTGCACCTGTTTTAACGTGAGCTCGTCCTTCACGTAGCGCTCGTCCTTGCCCATCTTTACTTTATAAAGCGGCGGCTGGGCGATGTAGATGTAGCCGTTTTCGACCAGCTGCGGCATTTGCCGGTAGAAGAAGGTGAGCAGCAGCGTGCGGATGTGCGCACCGTCCACGTCCGCGTCGGTCATGATGATGATGCGGTGATAGCGCAGCTTGTCGTGGTTGAAATCGTCCTTGCCGATGCCCGCACCCAGGGCGGTGATCAGCGTGGCGATTTGTTCCGACGAAACCACCTTGTCGATACGCGCCTTTTCCACATTCAGCACCTTGCCGCGGAGCGGCAGGATGGCCTGGAACTTGCGGTCGCGGCCCTGCTTAGCGGAGCCGCCGGCGGAATCGCCCTCGACGATGTAGATTTCACAAAGCGAAGGATCTTTTTCCTGGCAGTCGGCCAGCTTGCCGGGCAGGCCCACGCCGTCCATCACACCTTTGCGACGCGTGAGTTCGCGCGCCTTGCGGGCAGCATCGCGCGCACGCGCGGCTTCCACAATCTTGCTGCAAATGATTTTGGAATCGGCCGGGTTTTCCAGGAGATAGTCGGCCAGCTTTGCCGCCACCACTTCGGACACCACTGGTTGCACTTCGGACGAAACCAGCTTGTCCTTGGTTTGAGAAGAAAATTTCGGCTCCGGCACTTTTACCGATAGCACGCAGGTAAGGCCCTCGCGCATATCGTCGCCAGTGGTATCGACTTTGGCTTTTTTGGCCAGCTCGTTTTCTTCGATGTATTTATTGAGGACGCGCGTCATTGCCGTGCGCAGCCCCGTCAAATGAGTACCACCATCGCGCTGCGGAATATTGTTGGTGAAACACTGCACGCTTTCGCCGTAGCTGTCGTTCCACTGCATGGAGACTTCGACGGTGATGCCGTCTTTTTCGCCGATGGCATGGAAAACGCGTGGATGCAAAACGGACTTGCTGCGGTTCATGTATTCCACGAAACCCTTGACACCACCCGAGTACGCAAAATTCTCGCTTTTTCCCGTGCGTTGGTCGATCAACTCGATCTTGACGCCGTTATTCAGGAAAGAAAGTTCACGCAGGCGCTTGGCGAGAATTTCGTAGTGATACTCGATATGCGTAAAGGTTTCCTTGGCGGCCAGGAAGTGCACCTCGGTACCGCGCTTGTCGGAGTTGCCCACCACCGCGAGCGGGGCCACACGTTCACCGTGACGGAATTCCATCTGGTGTTGTTTACCGTCGCGCCAGATGCGCAGTTTCAACCACTCGGAAAGCGCGTTCACCACGGATACACCTACGCCGTGCAGGCCACCCGAGACTTTGTAGGAGTTGGCGTCGAACTTGCCGCCGGCGTGCAACTCGGTCATTACGATTTCGGCGGCGGAGCGCTTGAACTCGTCGTCTTCCTTCACACCGGTGGGAATGCCGCGGCCATTGTCGACCACGGAAATCGAGTTGTCGGTGTGGATCATCACCTTGATGTCATCGCAGTGGCCCGCCAGGGCTTCGTCGATGGCGTTGTCGACCACCTCGAACACCATGTGATGCAGGCCGGAGCCGTCGGAGGTGTCGCCGATATACATGCCGGGACGTTTGCGTACGGCGTCCAGGCCTTTAAGAATTTTGATCGAATCGGAATCGTATGCTGCTGGGTCGGGCTTCTTCGCAGGTACCATGAACTTCCTAATGAATATTTCGTTTAATGATTTTACAAGCGATGAAACTAGCGCCTTTCTTGCCGGCGCCTTTGAATCTCAAAAAATGGATGCGATTAAATCCGCATCGGCATAACCACGTACTTAAAGTTCTCGCTACCCGGCTGCATGATGAGGGCACTCGACATATTCGCTTCACCCAATGAGAGCAGCACCGTTTCGCCGGTCAGGTGATTCAACACGTCGAGCAGGTAGGCGATGTTGAAAGCGATATCGAGTGCATCCTTGCCGTACTCGATAGGCAGATTTTCCTCGGCCTCTTCCTGGTCGTTATTACTGCAAATAATGGCCAGCGAATCCTTGGTAAACACCAGGCGTACGCCGCGTATTTTATCGTTGGAAAGAATCGATGCGCGCTGCAACGAACCCAGCAACTCGGCGCGGTTAAGGTTGACATGGTTGGTATAGCCGTTCGGGATCACCTTGGTGAAATCCGGGAACTTGCCTTCCACGATCTTGCTGACGATCTCGATGCCGGCGAAGGCGAACTTGACCTGGTTCTGGTGCATGGTCAGTTGGATGGGATCATCGCTTTCGTCCAACAGCTTGATCAATTCCAGCACGGTCTTTCTCGGCAAGATGGCCTCGATCTTGGCTACCGGCTCCGGCAGCGTGTAGGTCGCCATCGACAGGCGATGACCATCGGTGGCCACCACGCGTAACGTCGTGCCCTCGGTGGAAAGCAATACGCCGTTCAGGTAATAACGAATGTCCTGCACCGCCATGGCGAACTGCACCAAGCCCAGCACGCGCTTGAATTCGCTTTGCGGCAGGGTGATTTGCGTAGCCTGGTCCTTGGCATCGGCGATCTTCGGGAAGTCAGCGGCTGCCAGGGTCTGCAGGGCGAAGCGGCTCTTGCCGGTCTTGACGGTGAGGCGGCTATCCTTGGTATCGAGCGAGGTATCGGCGTCCGGCGGCAGCGCGCGCAGGATGTCCTGCAGCTTTTTGGCACCCACGGTGATGCTGCCGGCTTTGTGCGGCGTATCCAGCTTGGCGGAGGCCTTGATCTGCACTTCCAGGTCGGTGGCCAGAAAATGCACGGTCTGTTCGTTCACTTCCACCAGCACATTGGACAGGATGGGCAGGGTGTGACGGCGCTCCACGATGCCGGTCACAAATTGCAGCGGGCCCAACAAGGTGCTGTTCTTAGCTTTTATTGTCAGCATATATATAAACCTAGTAGTTAATAGATAAAGGCAGCCGGTTTTGTGTATGACTGGAAATTCTGTTTTGTCTTCATTGCTTTAGCGTTACTGCAAGCTGCGTACTTTTTTTCCTTAGGCTGGGGACAGCTGTGGACAATTTGGTCCGCGCTGGTCCCGAAAACAGGAAAGAAAAGTTACCCACATTTCGTCCCCGTGACTTTTGGCGTGTTCTGCACAGGCTTTCATCCGCGCAAAATCTGCATCAATTGCGCGTGATCGCGCGCCACCATCTGATCGGCTTCCACCAGCTCCTGCACCTTGCGGCAGGCGTGCAGCACGGTGGTGTGATCGCGGCCACCGAAGGCTTCACCGATTTCCGGCAGCGACATCGGCGTCAATTCCTTGGTGAGCGCCATAGCGATCTGCCGCGGTCTCGCCAGCGAACGCACGCGCTTCTTGGAATACATTTCCGCGACCTTGATCTTGTAGTAATCGGCAACGGTCTTCTGGATGTTGTCGATCGATATCTGCCGATTCAACACCGCCAGTAAATCTTTTAATGCTTCCTTGGCGCTGGCGATGGAAATAGAGACGTTATTGAAACGGCAATAAGCCAACACGCGCTTCAGACCACCCTCTAACTCACGAACGTTGGAGCGGATATGCTTGGCGATGAAAAAGGCCACATCTTCTTCCAGCTCGATACCATCGCGCTCGGCCTTGTCGATCAGGATGGCCACGCGCATTTCCAGTTCCGGTGGTTCCACCGAGACGGTGAGGCCCCAACCGAAGCGCGAGATCAACCGGTCTTCGATGCCGGAGATTTCCTTGGGAAAACGGTCGCTGGTGATCACCACCTGCTTGCCGCCTTCGATGAGGGCGTTGAAGGCGTAAAAGAATTCTTCCTGGGTGCGCGACTTGCCGCCCAGGAACTGGATGTCGTCGATCAACAGCAGATCCAGCGTGTGATAAGAGCGCTTGAAACTATCGAAGGCCTTGTGCTGGTAGGCCCGCACCACGTCGGTCACGAATTGCTCGGCGTGCAGATAACGGATGTTGGCGGTGGGCTTGGATTCGCGCAGCGCATTGCCGATGGCCTGCACCAGATGGGTTTTACCCAGGCCGGTGGTGCCATATATAAATAGGGGGTTGTAGGCTTGTCCGGGATTTTGCGAAACCTGCTCGGCCGCGGCGCGCGCCAGCTGATTGGCATTGCCCTTGATGAACGACGCAAAGGTAAAGGCCGGGTTCAGCTTGGTGATACCTGATTTGGCTGCGGCAGCCGGAGCCGCCGCGGACTCGTTGGCGGGGGAAGCGGATGGGGCAGATGCCGGTGCAGGAGCATCTTCAGCGTCGGAACCGCTTTCCATGGCCAGTTCCAGACGAATGGGCCGCCCGAAATATTTTTCACCGCTTTGCTCAATGCGGGTGAGCAGACGCTCCTTGATCCATTGCAAAACGTGCCGGTTGGGGGCCGTCAGGGTGTAACCGTCGCCGTCCTGCGTGAAGCGCAGCGGCTTGATCCAGGTGTTGTACTGATGCGGGGACAGTTCCTGCTGAAAATCGCTGACGCAAGATTGCCAAAATGGATGCATACGGGACGCCAGCAAGGGGTTCAACAGGAGGTGGGGGACGACACAAATGGACTGCACAAACAGACTTGAATTTTACTCTTTTGGTGCAAACTTATCCACAAGTCTGGGGACTAAAAAACGGCGTGGCAGCGGGGGTAGTCGCAGCCCCTGGAGCAAGTTTTAGTGTCCGTTTTGGCCGGCCGCCGGCGCTGGCGGGGTCTTGAATTAAAGTGCGCCGGAGCTTGACCAAATGGTTGATAAAACAGGATAATGCTAAGTTCTTCGGCGCATTTGCCGTTGTTTTTGACTAGATCGAGTTTATTATGAAACGCACTTACCAACCTTCCGTCGCCCGCCGCAAAAAGACCCACGGCTTTCGCGTCCGCATGAAAACCGCCGGTGGCCGCGCGGTCATCAATGCACGTCGCGCCAAGGGTCGCGCCCGAGTCGCCGTTTAAGTCGCAGAGCACCCAGTACATAGCGGGTGCCCATGAGTTTTCAATTCCCTGCCGTGGCGCGGCTCGATGCGCGCGGAGTGGAGGCGGTGCTCGAAAGCGGCATTCGTTTACGCGGCAAGGCGGGCACACCCTGGCTGGTGCGCCTGCTGGCCGCGAGTGGCGGTAATGGCAGAAGCGGCGCGGACGGAAAGAGCGCCACGGGCGTTACAACCACCACCGACTATGCCGCAAACCCGGCGCGGCTTGCCATCTCAGTTCCCAAGCGCCTCGTGAAATCCTCGGTATCGCGAAACTATCTTAAGCGGCAGGCCCGTGAGGCCTTCCGCCAGCATCGCGTACGCCTGTTACCCCTGGATATGTTGGTCAGCGTGGTTACGTCCTGCCCGGACGAGTCGCGGGCGGCTCGCGCCGCCAACCGCGCCGCCTTGGTCTCATTGCTGGACCAGGCCGCCAACCGCGTGGGGGTCACACCAGCCGCACCGGCCTCGGCGGGATAGGCGGCATGGATTTTCTTTTTCGCGTCCTGATTAGTATTCCGTCCCGGCTGATGCTGGGGATTATTCGCGTCTATCAGTATCTGCTGAGCCCGTACTTCGGCACGCAGTGCCGTTTTACCCCCAGCTGTTCGCACTACGCCGCCGAAGCGATTACCATGCACGGCGCCGCCAAAGGCGGCTACCTGGCAACGCGGCGCATTTTCCGTTGTCACCCCTGGCACGAAGGCGGGTACGATCCCGTACCCAAAGTACCCAAATAAGCACCTAAATAATTTTTCCTGACTTGGATCGCATGGATACGCAACGAATCGTCGCGCTGATCATTTTTGTTTTCTCGGGCATGATGCTCTGGACCGGCTGGCAAAAGCACAATGCGCCGCCCGTCATCACCCCGGCCGCCGCGGTAGCCGGCGCCACGGCAGCAAACGGTAAAACCACCGATACCGTCCCCACGGCCAGCGCCAACCCGGCAACACCCGGCACGGCTACGGCGCCAGGGGCCGCCACCGCCGATGTGCCACCCTCGGGTAAGCGCATTTCCGTGCGCACCGATTTGCTGTCCGCCGAAATCGATACCGCCGGCGGCGACTTGCGCGAAGTTGTTTTGTTAAAGCAACCCGCGCATGGCGATGCGACCCACCCCATGACCCTGATGCAGGATAAAGTGGGTCATTACTTCATTACCCAGAGCGGCCTGCTGGGCGGGAGCTTACCCAATCACACCGCAAAATGGGTGGCGAGCCAGGACAAATACGAGCTGGCCAGCAGCGAAAAGATCGAGGTGCGCCTCACCAATACCGATGCGCCGGGACTGACCGTCGCCAAGGTTTTCACCTTCACCCGCGGCAGCTATGTCGTCGACCTTCGCTACGATATCCGTAACGACAGTGGCAACCCGGTCACCGCCACCGCCTACTACCAATTCCTGCGCGACGGCCATCCGCCGGAAGGGGAGAGCTCGGGCGGCAATATGTTCACCGGCGGCGTTTCCACCTTTACCGGCCCCGCGGTTTACACCGACGCCAAGCATTATCAGAAGGTGGCTTTCACCGAAGTCGACAAGGGCAAGGCCGAGTACGTGAAGGACACGGCCGACGGCTGGATCGCCATGGTGCAGCACTATTTCGTCTCGGTGTGGATGCCTGAGGGGAATGGGAAGCGCGAGTTCTTCATCCAGAAATGGCCCAACGATCTCTATACCGCGGGCGTAAAAATTGTTCTGCCAGCGGTGGCAGCGGGCGCGCAGTCTTCCTACACCATGCCCCTGTACGTGGGCCCGCAGGAACAGGAGCACCTCAACAAGCTGCGCCCCGGCTTGGATCTGGTGGTGGATTACGGCGTGCTGAAAATCCTGGCCACGCCCATGTTCGAGATCCTTTCCTGGATCAACAAGATTGTCGGTAACTGGGGCTGGACCATCATAATTTTCACCATCCTCATCAAGCTGGTGTTTTTCCCGCTGAACCAGAAGGCCGGCAAGTCGATGGCGCATATGAAGACCATGGCGCCGAAGATGGAAGCTCTGAAGCAGCGCTACGGTGACGATAAGGTCAAGCTCAATCAGGCGATGATGGAGATGTACAAGACCGAGAAGATCAATCCGCTCGGCGGCTGCCTGCCCATCCTCGTGCAAATGCCGTTCTTCATCGCCCTCTACTGGGTGCTGCTGGGCGCGGTGGAATTGCGTAATGCCCCCTGGATCGGCTGGCTGCACGATCTGTCCACACCCGACCCGTATTACGTGTTGCCAGTCATTATGGGCGTATCCATGCTGGTGCAAACCAAGCTGAACCCGGCGCCGCCGGACCCGGTGCAGGCCAAGGTCATGATGATCATGCCGGTGGTGTTTTCCTTCATGTTCCTGTTTTTCCCGGCGGGTCTGGTGCTGTACTGGACCATGCAAAACCTGCTCGGCATCGCCCAGCAGTGGTATATCAATAAGCACATCAAGGAAATGGACGCGAAGGATAAGGCTGCCGGCAAGTAGTCGCCGCCGCTTTCCCTCATTTCTTCCTTACTGCGGGGCCGGACTTTTGTTCGGCCCGTTCGCGGCCCGTGGTAAATTTCCGGCATGCCCTCCATGCCGCCCCCCCAGCAAGCAGAATCCTCCTCGCCGGTCCCCGGCGCGGTCCCCAATGTTCCACGTGAAACAATCGCCGCCATCGCCACGGCTGCGGGCCGGGCGGGTATCGGCGTGGTGCGTCTTTCCGGTAAAACCGTCCGCGAGCTTAGCGAACGGCTGCTGGGGCCGGGTTTGAGTTCCGCGTTGCAGCCGCGTCACGCGACGCTGGCAATTTTCCGCGACGGGCAGGGCGAGGCCATCGACCAGGGCGTAGCCCTCTTGTTCGCCGCCCCCCATTCTTATACCGGCGAGGACGTGCTGGAGTTGCAGGGCCACGGCGGCCCGGCAGTATTGCAGCGGCTTTTACAGCGCTGCCTGGAGTTGGGCGCGCGCCTGGCCGAACCGGGCGAATTCACCCTGCGCGCTTATCTCAACGGCAAGATCGACCTGGCCCAGGCCGAAAGCGTGGCCGACCTGATCGACGCCAGCTCCGCCCAGGCGGCCCAATCCGCCGCTCGCTCGCTGGTGGGCCAGTTCTCGCAGCAAATCCATAAACTGACCCATAGACTCATCGAGCTGCGCGCCCAGGTCGAGGCGACCATCGACTTTCCCGAGGAGGAAATCGACCTCGAAAGCCACCAGGCGCTTATTAATAAGCTCGCCGCCGTCACCGGCGACCTGGATGGTTTGACCGCCAATGCCGCCCAGGGAGCCTTGCTGCGCGATGGCCTCACCGTGGTCCTGATCGGCCGGCCCAATGTGGGCAAATCCAGCCTGCTGAACCGCCTGGCCGGGGAAGACCTGGCCATCGTCACCCCCATCGCCGGAACCACCCGCGACCAGGTGCGCGCCACCATCACCCTCAACGGGGTGCCGGTTCACCTAATAGATACAGCAGGATTGCGCGAAACCGAGGACACGGTGGAAAAAATCGGCATAGAGCGCACCTGGGCAGCGGTGCGCGCCGCCGGCGCCGCCGTGCTAATCGCGGAAGCCGGGGAAATGGTCGGGCCGGAGCAGGCCGAAATCCTGGCCCAGTTGCCGGGCAGCCTGCCGGTGGCCTGGGTCTATAACAAGATCGACATCCACGGCACCGAGCCCAGGCAACAGGAAGAAGCCAATCATATTTCCATCTACCTCTCCGCCCTGACCGGGGAGGGCGTGGACGCCCTGCGGCAATGGATGCTGAAAGTGGCCGGCTGGCAGCCGGACGGGGGCGGCGTTTTCATGGCCCGCGCCCGGCATTTGGATGCGTTGCGTTTGGCCAGGCAACATCTGGCGGCAGCGGCGGGGACCGGGAGGCAGTTTGAATTGTTCGCCGAAGAGCTGCGTTTGGCGCAGCGGGCGCTGTCCTCGATTACCGGGGAGTTCAGCGCGGATGATTTGCTGGGTGAGATCTTTAGCCGGTTTTGTATAGGGAAGTAGGGCTGCGCCCAGGAAGTTGGGGTTTAAGTCCTTCTCCCCCTTGGGGGGGAAGGGTTGGGATGAGGGGTGCCAACGCGGGTGATGAACCCCACCCCCCCATATAAGAATGTGTCGCCACCCAGATGTTTCACGTGAAACATCGTTGCCGCTCCTTGGGCGCGGCCCCTAAAAAGCGACCTGCCCCCGCGCAGGCGGGGGCCCAAGTTTGTGGCGAGCCTATAGGGCAAAATTAGGCCCCCGCCTGCGCGGGGGCAGGGCTCTTTCTTTAACTGATTGGAGTATCACCCCTTGATGTTCCACGTGAAACATCGCCCAAACCCAATAATCCAGACGCTCCCCGCCATAGCCAATTTCCCCCCATTCACATAGAATGTCGGGCTGCGCGAAATTTCCGCGCCCAATGCTGATTTAGCTGATTTCAAACCCAAAAATGGACTTTCCCAGCCGATTTGACGTGATTGTCATAGGTGGCGGCCACGCCGGCACCGAGGCGGCGCTCGTCTCGGCGCGCGCGGGGATGAAGACCGTTTTACTGACGCACGCTATCGAAACGCTGGGGCAGATGTCCTGCAACCCTTCGATCGGCGGTATCGGCAAGGGTCATCTGGTCAAGGAAATCGACGCTCTGGGCGGCGCCATGGCGATTGCCACCGACGAAGCCGGCATCCAGTTCCGTACGCTCAACGCCAGCAAAGGCCCGGCCGTGCGTGCTACCCGCGCCCAGGCCGACCGGGTGTTGTACCGCGCTGCCATCCGCCGCCGCCTGGAAAACCAGCCCAATCTCTGGCTGTTCCAGCAGGCCGTGGACGATTTGATCCTCGATGAGTCCAGAGGAAAGCCTGTGGTAACAGGCGTTATCACGCAAGTGGGTATTCGCTTTCACGCTGACGCGGTGATCCTGACCGCCGGCACCTTCCTGGCCGGCAAGATCCACGTCGGCCTGCAAAATTACGCCGCGGGGCGCGCCGGCGACCCGCCCGCCATCACCTTGTCTGCGCGCCTGCGCGAACTGAATCTGCCGGTAGGGCGCTTAAAAACCGGCACGCCGCCGCGCATCGATGGCCGCAGCATCGACTACAGCAAGCTCAGCGAACAGGCGGGCGATCAACCCACTCCTGTGTTTTCTTATATGGGCGCGCGCGAAATGCATCCGCGCCAGGTGTCGTGCTGGATCACGCACACCACCGAGCAAACGCACGACGCGATTCGCGCCGGGCTCGATCGCTCGCCCATGTTCACCGGTGTCATCGAAGGCGTGGGCCCGCGTTACTGTCCTTCCATCGAAGACAAGATTCATCGCTTCGCGGATAAAACCAGCCACCAGATTTTTCTGGAACCGGAAGGCCTGGATACACACGAGGTCTATCCCAACGGCATTTCCACGTCGCTGCCTTTTGATGTGCAGTGGAACCTGGTGCGCTCAATTCCGGGGCTGGAGAACGCGCACATCCTGCGCCCCGGCTACGCCATCGAATACGATTACTTTGATCCGCGTGGTTTGAATTCCACGCTGGAAACCAGGGCTATCGGTGGACTCTTTTTCGCGGGCCAAATCAACGGCACCACCGGCTACGAGGAAGCCGCCGCGCAAGGCCTGCTGGCCGGCATCAACGCCGCGCTGAAAGTGAAGGGCGAACCGGGCTGGTGCCCCAAGCGCGACGAGGCCTACCTCGGCGTGCTGGTGGACGACCTCATCACGCGCGGCGTGTCCGAGCCCTATCGCATGTTCACCAGCCGCGCCGAGTATCGCCTGCAACTGCGCGAAGACAATGCCGATCTGCGCCTCACCGAAATCGGCCGCAAGCTGGGCGTGGTCGACGATGCGCGCTGGCAAAAATTTTGCGACAAACGCGAAGCTATCGAGCGTGAAACCACGCGCCTGCGCGCCACCTGGGTACAGCCCGGCAAAGTTGCAGACGAGCAAATGACGGCGGTGCTGGGCCAGAACATAGAACGCGAATATTCGCTGTTCGATTTGCTGCGCCGCCCGAACGTGAGTTATTCGGCGCTGATGTCGCTGCCGCTGGAGGGCAATGATGCCGGCCTGCATATGGACGCAGCCGTGGCCGAACAAGTTGAAATCGCCGCCAAGTACCAGGGCTATATCGACCGTCAGCAGGACGAGGTCAAAGAAAACCGCGCCAAGGAAGAAGCGCGGCTTCCCGACGATATCGACTACCTGACCGTGCACGGCCTGTCGCGCGAAGTGCAGCTGCGCCTAAATCAATTCAAACCGGAAACGGTCGGCCAGGCCGCGCGTATCCAGGGCATTACCCCGGCGGCGATTTCCCTGCTGCTGGTGCATTTGAAGCGCGGTTTCGCCGGGGCTGCCCGCGTGAAAAAAAGCGCGTAGTTTTACCAACCCTTATCCACAGAATTTTCATGCCCGCTATCGCGACGCAAGCCAGAGAATTGTCGTCCCTGCTCGATGAAGGGCTGGCGGCTATGAACCTGTCCTTGCCGGCAACCGCGCGCGAAAAGCTGCTGGCCTATGTGGCACTGCTGGAAAAGTGGAACAAGGTCTATAACCTGACCGCGGTGCGCGAACCCGAGCGCATGGTGGGCACGCATATTCTCGACAGTCTTTCGGTGCTGCCGTATTTGCCCGCAGAGGGTGCCTTGCTGGATATCGGCACCGGCGGCGGCCTGCCCGGCATTCCCATCGCACTCACCACCGCGCTGCAAGTCACCATGCTAGACAGCGTGCAAAAGAAAACCACCTTCGTACGCCAGGCCATCGGTGAGCTGGGTGCCGCCAATGCCGATGTGGTGTGCGAGCGCATAGAAAATTTCCAGCCCGCGCAAAAATTTCCCGTCATTATTTCGCGCGCCTTTGCAGAACTCGGCGATTTCGTTTCCGCCGCATCGCCTTTGCTGGCAGAGGGTGGAAGCATGCTGGCCATGAAAGGCGTACATCCGCACGAAGAAATCGCGAAACTGCCGGCAGGCGTGGTGGTGGAGGCGGTGCACGAACTCACGGTGCCGCAAGTCACCGGCAAACGTCATCTGGTGGTCGTAAAAAAAGCGCAACTCTCTACAGACAGGGCAGCATGAAAGTTTTTGCAATCGCGAATCAAAAAGGCGGCGTAGGCAAGACCTCCATCGCCGTCAACCTGGCGGCCACGCTTGCTTACTTCGGCCAGCGCGTACTGCTGGTCGACCTGGACCCGCAGGGCAACGCCACCACCGGCAGCGGCATCGACAAGAATGGCGTGGGCCATACCTTATATGGCGTGCTACTGGGCGAATATGCGCTGGCTGAAGCGCGCGTGCGTAGCGAAGGTAATTACGATGTGCTGCCTGCCAACCGTGAGCTGGCCGGCGCGGAAATCGAGATGGTGGATATCGAAGAGCGCGAATTCCGCTTGAAAAATGCCGTGCAGTCGGCCGCCGCCGACTACGACTTCGTGGTCATCGATTGTCCGCCCGCGCTCAATATGCTGACCGTGAACGCGCTGACGGCCGCCAATGCCGTCATCATCCCCATGCAGTGCGAGTACTACGCGCTGGAAGGCCTCTCCGATCTGGTGGAGACGCTGCGCAAGGTCAAAGCCAATCTCAATCCGGGCATCGAAATCGAGGCGCTGGTGCGCACCATGTACGACCCGCGCTCCTCGCTCACCAAGCAGGTGTCGGACGAAATCAAAAGCCATTTTGGCGACAAGGTGTTCGATACCGTTATCCCGCGCAATATCCGCATCGCCGAGGCACCGTCGTTCGGCAAGCCTGTGATTCATCACGACGCCGCCTCCAAGGGTGCCGCCGCCCACTTCGCTTTTGCCCGTGAGTTGCTGGGCCGTCAGGGAATCACCATCAAGGAGCCGGCATGATCAAACCCAAAGGATTAGGCCGCGGCCTGGACGCATTGCTGGGCGGGGGCGCAGAGAAAAGCGGCATCACCCCACCCGAAGGCGAATTGCGAGAGTTAGCGCTTACCAAGATTGCGCCCGGCAAATATCAGCCGCGTACCCATATGGATCAAGCCGCCCTGGAAACCCTGGCCGACTCCATCCGCCAACGTGGCGTCGTCCAGCCCATCCTGGTGCGCCAAGTCGGCACTAGCTTTGAAATCGTCGCCGGCGAACGCCGCTGGCGGGCGGCCAAGCTGGCCGGGCTCACCACCGTCCCGGCCCTGGTGCGCGAAATCGCCGATGACGCCGCCATGCGCATCGGCCTTATCGAAAACATCCAGCGCGAGGACCTGAACCCCATCGAGGAAGCCGCCGGTATTAAACGTTTAGTCGACGAATTCAAGCTCACCCACGACGAAGCCGCCCATGCCGTAGGCCGCTCGCGCTCGGCGGTCAGCAACCTCTTGCGCCTGCTGGAACTGGCCAAGCCGGTGCGCGATATGGTCATGGAAGGCAAGCTGGACATGGGCCACGCCCGAGCGCTGCTCTCCCAGGGCAAGTCCCAACAGGTGGAACTGGCCCACCAGATCGTGTTGAAGCAGCTTTCGGTGCGTGAAGCCGAGCGCCTGGTGCAGGCGGCCAATAAACCAGCCAAAGTGGCCAAGGCTCTCGAAACCCCGGACCGCGACCTTGCGCGTCTGGAAAACGAACTGGCCGAAAAGCTCGGCACCGCCGTAAAACTGAAAAGCGATAAAAAAGGCCGGGGGACGCTCACCATCCAATTCCACAGCTTGGAACAATTCGACGGGATTCTGGCGCGCACCAAACTTAAATAACGCGCCAAAACAAGCAAAATTGTTGCGCCGCGTCAATACGAAAATTTGCACGGATTCAAAAGATTACAAGCGGGTTACAAATTGACCTAAGGGCGTGGATCGTCTAAAATCCAAAGGTTGAATTGCGGCAAGCGGATCGAAAATGTTGCAACTGCAGAATCGTCAAATCCGAGCCGCAATCAAGCTTCAGGCAATCGTCACCCTTGCATGTGCAGCGGTGATCAGCGGTTTCGCCGGAGTGCATGGGGGAGGGTCTGCGTTGCTCGGCGGATTGGTCAGTATTCTGGCCGGTGCGGCGTACGGAGCGATGCTCCCAAAGGCGGGCAATTATTCGGCGGGCAATGCGCTCGTGGGAATGATGCGCGCCGAAGCAGTAAAGCTGATAGTGATTTTAGTGTTGTTGGGGTTGGTGTTTCAGGCTTACAAAGAAGTAATCGGCATTGCGTTTATCGGCATATTCATACTGACCACACTGATTTTTTCCTCGGCCATCTTCATTCGTACCAAGCAGTCCTCTTAAGCTTATCTGCCAAACATGAGCACTCCGCACCAACTGTCCCCCACCGAATACATTAACCATCACCTCACGTTCCATACGCATGAGGTCATGGGCTTCGCAGTCAATATCGATACCCTGGTGACCAGCCTCTTCCTGGGCGTATTGACGATGGGTTTCCTGTGGTGGATCGTGCGCGGCGCCACTTCCGGCGTGCCCACCCGCCGCCAGGCCTTTGTTGAACTCCTGTTCGATTTCATTTCTGACCAAGCCAAGGGCATTTTCACCCACGGTAGCGTCGACAAGTTCGTCGCCCCGCTGGCGCTGACGGTTTTTGCATTAGTGCTGATGATGAACTCGATGGACTTCCTGCCCATCGACATCATGAGCAAGTTCTATGAGCACGGACTGGGCCAGGAGCACTGGCGCGGCGTGCCCACGGCCGACGTCAACACGACCTTCGCGCTGGCGCTCTCCGTGTGGTTCCTGATGATTTTCTTCAGCATCAAGGCCAAGGGCTTGGGCGGCTGGATTCACGAACTCTTTTGCGCGCCCTTCGGTGCCAACCCGCTGCTGTGGCCGTTCAACTTCCTGTTCAACCTCGTCGAGTACCTGTCCAAGCCGCTGTCGCACTCGCTGCGGCTGTTCGGCAATATGTACGCTGGCGAAATCATTTTCCTGCTGCTGGGCATGTGGGCCGCCACCGGCATCGTCGGTTCCTTCTTCGGCGTGCTACTGGGTGTGGGCTGGTCGATTTTCCACATCCTGATCGTCGCCCTGCAAGCCTATATTTTCATGATGTTGACCGTGGTCTACATCAGCCTCGCGCACGAGCATCACTGATTTCAACACTATCAACGCATCAAGCATCACCATTTAACGTATAGCAAAAGAAAGGAAGTACTCATGGATAAGGTTCAATTTCTCGCGATGATCCAGGCTTACACCGGCATCGGCATCGGCCTCATCATCGGCCTGGGCGCCGCCGGCGCATGTATCGGCGTGGGCATCATGTGCTCCAAGTTCCTGGAAGGCGCAGCCCGCCAGCCGGAACTGATCCCGCAACTGCAAGCCAAGGTGTTCCTGTTGCTGGGTCTGATCGATGCTTCCTTCATTATCGGTGTCGGTCTCGCGATGTTGTTTGCTTTCAGCAACCCCCTGCTCGCCGTCGTTCGTTAAGAAACCCCGGTCGCAGTTCCTTTAGCGGGAAGCCGTCATGGATTTAAATTACACCTTAGTCGCGCAGGGCATCGCGTTTTTCCTGTTCCTGTGGTTCGCCAAGACCTTCGTCTGGCCGCCGCTCATTAATGCTATCGATGAGCGCCGGCAGAAAATCGCCGAGGGCCTGGCCGAAGCCGAAAAGGGCAAGGCCGCGCTCGCCGAAGGCGAAACCGCCAAGGCCGCCATGCTGAAAGAGGCGCGTGATCAGGCCTCCGATATGCGCAGCCTCAGCGAAAAGCAGGCGCAAAAGCAGGTTGACGACGCCAAGGCCCAGGCCAAGGCGGAATACGACCGCATCGTCGCCTCCGCCCACGCGCAAATCGCCCAGGACCAGCAAAAGGCCCGCGAGCAATTGCGCGAGCAGGTAGCGGCCCTGGCCGTCGCGGGTGCTGAAAAAATCCTGAAGCGTGAAGTCGACGCCAAGGTGCACGCCGATATGCTGAACCAACTGAAGGCGCAGCTGTAATGGCCGAACTGACCACCATTGCCCGGCCCTACGCGGAAGCGGTGTTCCGCGCCTCCGTCGACGCCGGCGATGTCGCAGCCTACGGCGCCAATGTGAAGGCCATGGGTATTGCTGCGGCCGATGCCGGCATGGCTTCGGCCCTCGGCAACCCGCGTCTCAGCGCTGCCGAAAAAGCCGGTCTGCTGGCCTCGGCCGTCAAAGGCCAGGTGCAGGCGCCGTTGGCCAATCTGCTGGCGGCGCTGATCGAAAACGGCAAGGCTGCTTTGCTGCCCTTCATCAGCGAGCATTTCGACCGCCTGCAGCGCGAGCATGACGGCGTCGTCAAAGCCATCATCACCAGCGCGCAACCCCTGAGCGACGCCGATAAGGCGGGCTTGGTCGATGCCCTGGCCAAGCGCTACGGCAAAAAAGTCGTGGCCGAAGTATCGGTGGATGAATCGCTGATCGGCGGCGCGCGCGTGCAGGTAGGCGATGACGTGGTGCACGCCTCGGTGCGCGACACCCTTGAACAAATGAAACACGCGCTGACGGCATAAGCGTCAGGCGAACTGAAAATTTTGAGTATTGGAGCAGGCGATGCAAATCAACCCGGCCGAAATCAGTGAGCTGATTAAATCGAAAATCCAGGCCCTTCCCGCCGCTGTCGAAAAGCGCTCGGAAGGCACCGTCATCTCCGTGACCGACGGTATTTGCCGCGTCCACGGCCTTGCCGACGTGATGCAGGGCGAGATGCTGGAGTTCCCCAACAACACCTTCGGCCTCGCCTTGAACCTCGAGCGCGACTCGGTCGGTACCGTGGTGCTGGGCGAATACCAACACATTTCGGAAGGCGACACCGTGAAGTGTACCGGTCGCATTCTGGAAGTTCCGGTCGGCCCCGAGCTGATCGGCCGCGTGGTGAACGCCCTGGGCCAGCCGATTGACGGCAAGGGTCCCATCAACGCCAAGATGACCGACATCATCGAGAAGGTGGCGCCTGGCGTTATCGATCGCAAATCGGTTTCGCAGCCGGTGCAAACGGGCTTGAAGTCCATCGACGCCATGGTGCCGGTAGGCCGCGGCCAGCGCGAACTCATCATCGGTGACCGCCAAACCGGCAAGACCGCCGTTGCTGTCGACGCCATCATCAATCAAAAAGGCAAGAACCTGACCTGCGTGTACGTCGCTATCGGTCAGAAGGCTTCCACCATCGCCAACGTGGTTCGCAAGCTCGAAGAAACCGGCGCCATGGCTTACACCATCGTCGTCGCCTCTTCCGCATCGGAATCCGCCGCCATGCAGTACCTGTCGGCCTACTCCGGCTGCACCATGGGCGAATACTTCCGCGACCGCGGCGAAGACGCGCTGATCATTTATGACGATCTGTCGAAGCAAGCTGTTGCGTATCGCCAGATCTCGCTGCTGCTGCGCCGCCCGCCGGGCCGCGAAGCGTATCCGGGCGACGTGTTCTATCTGCACTCGCGCTTGCTGGAGCGTGCCGCACGCGTCAACGAAGAATACGTAGAGAAGTTCACCAAGGGCGCCGTCAAAGGCAAGACCGGTTCGCTGACCGCGCTGCCGGTTATTGAAACCCAGGCCGGCGACGTTTCCGCCTTCGTGCCGACCAACGTGATTTCGATCACCGACGGCCAGATCTTCCTGGAAACCGATTTGTTTAACGCCGGTATCCGTCCCGCCATCAACGCCGGTATCTCGGTGTCGCGCGTG
>JACXTT010000762.1_pt1 | contig 55242 bp, 75 predicted proteins | sample 9270951 | NCBI WGS metagenome assembly JACXTT01 (sample SAMN15532306, study PRJNA645909) | rock metagenome | isolation source: weathered quartz diorite | place: Puerto Rico | collected 2017-06-21
TGCGGCAGTCAGATATCAACAACTTCAACTCGTGGCCTAATAGCCAGCAGACGTTCGTGGGCAAGGATGACGGCCAAGTCGGTACGGGCATGGCCACCTTCACCATCGCAGAAGCGGGTATCGCTCCGACACAGACGCTCATCCTTTTCAAGAACTACAGTATGTACGAAGTGACAGGGGTATTCGGGGCCTCTACCTTTGCGGTACAGAAGACCAAGACAGATATGGGCTGTGTAGCTCCCCGGACGATTCAGTTCTGTACTGGACTAGGGGTCATCCGATTGGGGCACAAGGGGTTCGCCTTGTTCAATGGAGTCGATGACCAAATCATCTCCGAAGAGGTGAGGCCCTTTATATTTGGAAAGGATGATATCACCCCCCTCAACTTCAATGCTCTCAATCTATCCTGGGCTGTACAAAGCAGCAACCCCCCGCTGTATATTGCCATGTGCCCGGTAGCTGGTAATGCATTGACTAGTGTGTTCGTATACGATTTGGTTCGTAGGGCGTGGTCGATCTGTACCTACCCGATCAATATCCAGTGCCTGTCACTATTCTCCGTGCCTGGTCAGACTCCGGCGATTCACGCAGGTACGTCGTCCACAGGCCAGATCATCTCTCTATTCAATGGAGCCTCTCAAGACAACGGGGTGGATGTTCAGTGGTCGTTGCGTACTCGCCCGTTCTTTACTGGTAGCTCCATGGACATGTCCTATTGGCGTCGAGTGATTATGGACGCAGCGGTAACACAGAACACGTCAGTTTCTGTATCCGCTTCGTTCCTGGGTATCGCTACGGCCAAGACTGGCACGATGCTTCTCAAGTCCACCCTAGGTAGCCAGGGGAGATGGAACAGCGGCGTTTGGAGTACTATGACGTGGAGTTCGATCGCTTTTAGCGACGTTAGATCGGATTTCGATCTGATGATTACCTCCCCGGCAGTTACTCTCGACTTCAGTGGTGCTGGCCCTGTACGTATCCGAGGTATTGAGGTTCAGGCTGTGCCTAAGGCCCCGACGAAGGCGGTTCTGTAAATGTCTATCACGATCTCCCAAAACCTTCCGATCCCTCCGACACTGGCCCCGGGGCAGGTGGCGTTAGCACAAGATGTCATCACCCTCTACAACTCGCTGAATTCCTTTATCGTTCCGGGCTCAGTAGGGGTATTCGGACAGGGTTTCGTATCGGATACCAACGTCGCTCTGACGATTGGCGGCACAGTTACGAACGACTACGTAGTCAGTGTGGCTGCTAACAAGTCTATACTAGTACTCGCTTCTCTAGACTGGTCGGGTCTGACGGGTCTACCCGGTGCTCTACAGATGAGAATGAACGGCGGCGGTGTCACCGACGCGCTCATGTTTACGAACCAAGTTGCCAATAGTGGAATACTTTTCGCGATCATCGGCCCTCATGATGCCTCGTCTAAGAGGCCACTACTGGGATTCACCATGGACGGGGCCGGTACCTGGAAACTGTTTACAGCAAACGCGGATTTGCCCACAAGTACCACAGCGTCAATCGGTTTTACGTTTAGTAACGCAACAGCGGGGACACTCAATCTCCGCCATATTCGTATCTGGGTAGAGGGGTAGCAATGGCGCAGGGCGCAGCGTTTAGTCCGTACCCATTCCTTGGGCTACTGGATGACCAGTATGGCCGGGGTGCTTCTATACTCAAGAGCCAGCCTGGGCCGAATTTCAATATTTTCGATATCATCTCCCAAGGTTACCAGCCAGGTTCCCCGGGGGCCTTCTATGATGCGTATCCCCGCGAGACGATGGCAGCACAATTCGGGACTCCTACTTCTCCTGGAGTTGAAGGGCCTCCTACGGACCCTCGCTGGCGTATATTTGAAGATATTATTCGTGCTAGCCTAACTGCGGATGAGCAACGACTTGGAAAGCAGACAACCCAGGCTGTAGGCAAAGCTGCAAAGGATCTATACAAACAGTACGGATTAGGTACCCCGGGCGATGGTGGGCGACAGACTCAGACTCAAATGCCTGAGTCCCAAGAAAAACCTAATCTACCTACTGGCGGTGGTACCGAGGCCCAAGAGGGCGTAACTCCGTCCCCAGAAACTCTCGGGGTAGTTCCTGGTGTTGGTTCTCTAGGCGTTGATCCTGGCGCGTATGGCGGGATACAGAATCTAGAGGCCATCATGAGCACAGAAGGGGCCGGACTTGGAGTAGGCCAAGGGGCCGGTTCTGCGGCGTGGGATATACCTTACTTGGCTATTGCTGCCTATCTAGCCAACTTGGGGTACGGAATCTATGAGAGATCGAAGTCGGGTATATCCAAAGGCGAGCAGGCAGCGGATGCTGCGGTCGATGCTATTCTATCTCCGATCCCCGTACTCGGCGGGACATCCGGTCTTGTACAGGAGTTAATTGCGGACGCCTTCCGTGGTAGCAAGAACTGGAGAAACTTCGCTCCTAATCTGGCTGAGAGACTTAATATGGAATCTGAGGGTATAAACCTCGCTAGTAAGGGACTAGCTGGATCTCAGAGCTTAGGTGACGTTGCAGCGTCTTTGCCAAGCTATCAGGTCCCGTATTCTAAAGAAGACGAGGCGGCAGCCAAGGCCAGAATGGGGCGTATGACCAGTGACCCTCAGGGTGTATTGGCGGACTTCATCAACAGCGGCGGTAATGAGGAAATGCTGAGATACATCTACCCCGATCTGCCTGGTGCTGGAGGCAAGAAGCACGAGGGCAGGCTAGAAGCAGGCTTTGGACAAGGGACTGCCGCATTGCGTGAGGCACTGCCCGAGGCTGTTACAGCAGCCGCTGCCAGACAATACGATCCCGGCATTACTGCCTTTGCTAGGAGCGCTGCGGGAGCTACTGATCCTACCCAACTGCAAGAGTCCATCAATGCTTTGTATGGTAGTGTGTACCAGAATCCTCTCAACCTCAAGTATTCTTCAGTACCGGGATGGGACATAGGGACTAGGTTCTCGGCTCCTATCGAGTGGAGCGGCCAGGGGGACCCGTGGATGGCAGCCCAGCCATCAGCTACGCCAGTACATGATATTCCTAGAGGATACGGGCTGAGCCCTTCTGTGGAACAGACCAACCGGCCCTCCATGGAACAGATTAACGCGGCCATGCAGACTGAGGGAGGTTTAACTCCTAAGCCTGAATACGCAGGATACAACACTGTTACGTCGGTACCGCAGGACTACAAACTAGATACGAGCCGCTTTGCTAATATTCCGCAAGTGTCAGCATTCGGTGCCCAACCTGACTTAGCTTCAATTCTGCCGGATATCCCAGGTATCTTTGACCCGGGCATCATCAATACTCTTAGGGATGAGTTAGGCTCTGCATATGGAGAGATGACACAAAAGACGAATCCCTTCACTGGCCGTATGGGTCTTCCCATTCCTGCTTCGGCTGGCGGTAACCCGCAAAGTTCTAAGGGCAGCGTAGGTGGTACAGGTGGCGGTGGTCTTACGGGCGATCAAGACAAACTAGCAAACGCAATCGCGGACGCAGAAAGATTCTTGTCGGAAGGTTAATATGCCTATTGATTGGGGCGATCCAGGACTATACACAGCAGGAGCGGGCACTGGCCTTGGCATCTTAAGCGCGGTACTCCCTTACCTCTCACACCCTGGTCAATTCCAGGCTGCACAGGCCCAGAGGAATGCGCTCGACCAACAGCGTCAAGCTATGGCCATGGCTACGAATAAAGAAGCACAGGCACAAGCGCTGGCAGGCAAGCCTCTCGATCCTACAGCGTACTACAACCAGCTTACGGGGGCCGGTACAGACGCGATTCGTCGCCAATACATGGCGAATGCCCTGTCTACCCAAAGCGGCGCGGCTATGGACCCACAGCTTGCGGAGCGCACATGGCTGACTGAGAAGCTACCGATGTACTCGTCTGACATGATGCAGCGGGCTTTGGGGTTTGCCCAGGGAGATAGATCGAATCAACTTCAGGCCATCATGTGGAACCCGGCCATACAAGCCATGCTACAAAACTATGGTCTTGGGGTACCTATGCAGTACGCCCAGATGTTGTCTGGCAATGCTCCTCACAGCGCGACTGGCGACGTTAGTGCTCTAGGGGCCTACTTCCAGAATCAAAAGATGATGGAAACCCAAAAGCAAGCTAACAAGAGTCAGTCAGGCTTATACGATACCATGACTCAGTACCTACAGCGCGGACTCAACCGCCAGGCTACGGCTCCTCTAGGCACCGCATATACTGGGGGTCTAGGCGAAGATTCCGGTACAGCAAAGAACACCTATCTAGATACCGCTGCTGCCGGAGGTATGTAAGATATGGCGAATCCCGAAGCCTTCGGCCTTGCTGCCGGGGCTATGAGTAAGGCGATTGCTGACATCTATAAGGGCCAGCTAGAGGCTACCACTGTGGCTCCCGGCATCGAGGAGCATGCACAGGCCAAAGCCGCTCGTGCGATGGAGATGGCCCAGAAGATGCAGAAGTTTCCTCTAGAGATGCAAGAGGCAAGACAGAAGATTGGCCTCGGGGAATACGCTCTGCAAGAGGCTCCGCTCAAGATCAAGCAACTCAAGGGCACTCTAGAGGGACAAGACCTAGATCGCCAGTTGAAAGACATCCAGGTGAAGTCTACTGGGGATGCGTATACCATTCAGGTACAGTCCCGAGAGGCTGCTCGGAAGTTCATCACAGCTAACAAGATGAAGCCCGGCATGGAGTGGATTGCTGCGTACGAATCTAACCCGGATGCTTTCATAGATGCGTACACGAAGATCCAGACTGAGCTAGCCAAGGCAGCCGTTCGTCCTCAGAGCGTAGACCAGAGAGTTAGCGCCATCATGGCTTCAGGAGGCCCAAAGACTCCCAAGGAAGCCGAGATGGTCAAGAAATACTGGGACTACAGGATGAAGACTGGAGCGCGTGCTGCTGGCGGTATGACCGCCGCGCAGCAGACTCAGTTGAAGAAGGAATTGTACAAGGAAGCGAACGACGCCATGAACCAGTTGTTCCAGGCGCAATTTGGTAAGGATTTCACCAAGCTTCCTGGTACTACTCAGCAGCAGAAGAATGATACCCTCCAGTACTACAAGATCAAGACCCAGGCTGATATTTGGGACTCGAATCCGGCATTCAAGGAAGCTGGTATACCCCGCCCTATTGTTCCTCCCAAGCCAGCTTGGGTAGCGCAGTATGAGACGGGATTGACTGCCCAGAAGACCTGGAGAGACTATGTGCCTAGTTGGGTACCTGGTTTCGGTGGTGGTTCTCAGCAGCAGCCCGCACAGCCTAATACAGACTGGAAGATTATACCCAAGGGTAAATAATGCCGGTTACTACTGTCCAGACCCCGCAAGGGGATACAGTTGACGTACAGCATCCTGAAGGCGCTACCCCCGAGCAGATCATAGACTACGCTAAGGCTAACTACAAGCCGACTGCCCCTAGGAAGTCTGTAGGTCGTGAGATGCTGGAGGCAACTAAGCTGACAGAACCTGGATGGCTTGAGTCTGCTGCCTTACGGGCTAGCGGGGGTCTGCCTATCCCCATGAGGCCCTACGAGAAAGCTATTGACTGGACCCTCAAGGGGGCTATGGCAGTACCTAACTTCATGGGGCAGACAGCCCGTATGGCCCATCAACAGATTGGGTCTCCTAAGCCGGTACAGGAGATTGCGGGCATAGGCGCGGAGTTAGCCACCCCATCCGTACCTGGTCTATCCCTAGCTCGTAGGCTCAACGCTCTGAGGAATGTCATTCCTAAGGGCGCTGTAGCCGCAGGGGTGGGTGAAGCCCTAGCTCCTACTAAAACTGTCCTAGAAACGGCTGCTAGGCCCGCTACAGGGGCTGCTAGGATCGCTGGCTTAGCCAGACCGGCAGCCGAGGCTGAGAAGTACGGTCCTGTCACCCAGATTACCCGGTCGTTCCGGGAGATGTTCGCTCCTAGAACCCTGGGGTATGAGGCTAGCCGTACCGCCCAGGAGATCCAGCAAATGGCTGGAGAGGCTGCCCAGAGGGAAGAGATCGCTAGACACGCTCTAGGCCGGGCTCAGGCTGCCTTCGACCGTATGCCGAAGCAGTATCAGGCAGACTTCATGGAGAAGATGGGCAAGAGGTTACCTCAGGCTACTCCTGCCCTGGATACGGTGGCTACGACTATCCGACAGCTTCTGGACTCGAAATGGCAAGAGGTACGGAAGTTCGGTACGAAACCTGCTAATGAGTTTGCTAAGGGGCTACGGAAGTTCAGTGACAATCCGGTCGAGGAATCTCTGTTCCGGCTGGCCGAGATGGAGAAGTACATCTTCGGGAAGGATATTCTGCGGAGGCTACAGCAAGCGGGCCTAGCAACAAAACTGGGCAAGAGAACCCCTATGCCTAAGGGTTGGGTTATTGCTCCTCCGCAGCTAGCCCGAGGATGGGCAGTGCCTAGAGATGCAGGACTCATTCTCCATAACTACCTGTCGCCTGGTATCAGAGGTACGGTATTCCGTGCTCCATACGAGGGTGCTCGTTGGCTTGGTAACAACCTCAATATGGCACAGCTAGGGATGAGTGCATTCCACTGGACCCTAACAGCACTCGAATCCATGATCTCCAAGGCTAGCGTAGGGTTCCGTGAGATCTTCACTCACAATGCTCCTCTACGTGGCATGGCCAAACTAATGACGTTTCCTGCCGCCCCAGTACAAGATATATACCGTGGCAGTCAGCTTGTTAAAGCGTACCTGAATCCTAGTGCTACCTCAGCCAAGATGGCTCCAATACTGGAAGCGTTTGTCAAGAGCGGCAGCCGGATCTCTATGGATCGGTTCTACTACAACAGCGCTGCTGCGAACTTCTGGAAGTCCCTACGCACGGGTAGATACGGCAGAGCGGGTTTGCAATCGGTGCCTGCGGCTATAGAGGCGGTTGGCAAGCCTCTCATGCAATGGTGGGTTCCTAGACTCAAAGCTGGAGTGTTCTCTAGAATGATGGAAGCCGAGCTACGAGCTATGAAGCCCGGCGAGGATGTCGTGAAGATAGCTCAGAGGGTTCAGGCATCGGTAGATAATCGTATGGGCCAGCTAGTCTATGACAATCTATTCTGGAACAAGGCACTCAAGGATCTAGGGCTTCTTAGTGTGCGTGCTCTAGGTTGGAATCTTGGTACGATTCGAGAGGTAGGTGGCGGACTCAAAGAGTTTGCATCGGTGCCTAAGAGAATCATCAAGGGTGAGGAAAGGCTGACCCACAAGGCTTCATACATCATGGGCATGGTATACGTCACGGGGTTGATTGGCGGTACTGCACATTATCTCATGACTGGTACGATGCCGGAAGACGCGAAAGACTGGTTCTTTCCTGGCGAGCCTGGATCTAAGGTTTCGCTGCCTTCGTATATGAGAGATGTGATGGCCTATCGCGAGCAGCCTTGGCAAACAGTCAAGCATAAGCTAAACCCGGAATTCGAGTTGCTAGCCGAAATGCTAGAGAATCAAGACTTCTACGGCGCAGCGATTTACAATCCTCAGGACCCTATGATGCAGCAAGCGGTAGATGTATTCGAGCATACGGCCAAAGCGTTCGTGCCGTTCACGTTCCGTCAGTATACTGATGTACCCCGGCCCGGTGTAGAGCCTATCAATCCTATCCTTCCTTTCTTTGGTGTGACTCGTTCTCCTCGATACATCCAGATGACACCTGATGAGAAGGCGGAGTACAGCCAGTGGATCATGAGGAATCGACTCAAGAAGAAGTATAAGCAGGAGAGCCAGTAGTGGCGATCACATATCTTCCTAACGGGTTCCAGTACGTCCCGGCGTTCACCTTTGACGAGAGTCTGAATCATGCTCTCACTAGGGATAACACAGGACGTATCGTATGGGTCCAGAACCCTAACAACCCTTCTCCTACTGAAGTACTCGTATGGGACCCGTCAGCCTCGCTTGTCAAAATCCAGGGTATAGCGAACCAAAGAGTTGACTTCCAGCCCCCGCGTTACTCGAACGCATCCCTCCCAGCGGCGGGTATCGCGGGGCGTCTGGTTTTCAATACGGATACTCAGTCACCCCAATGGGACACTGGAGTCGTGTGGCTCACGCAGATAGGAGTTTCAGGCAGTGTTACGGCGAATGGAGTCGCATACGGTTCTAGCGGGGGGACCATACTATTCACAGCACAGGGCCCGGCGAATTCGCTACTATCCGCTAATGTAGGAGCCCCAGTGTTTTCCTCGTCTCCTACGGTAACTGGATTGACAGCGACAGGAACTCTCGTGTCACCTAGCATTGGGCCGTCAGGAGCACAGCAGCATACTCTTCCAGCCGTAGCCTCAGACATCATAGCATTACTGTCAGCGGCTCAAACCCTTTCTAACAAAACCCTTACGACTCCTACGATAGCCTCAATACTCAATGGCGGCACGTTGACTCTACCATCTGGTACAGATACATTAGTGGGGCGTGCTACGGTCGATACCCTAACTAACAAGACTCTATCATCCCCTACACTGTCTGGTACCGTTGCGGGCGCACCTACATGGGGCAGTGCTCAAACCTTTCCATCCGGTACGACTCTAGCTAGTCCTGTGATAAATGGTACTCCGACCGGCACGGGTATCCCTACGTTAACTATGAAGTCCGGCAGCGGGGGTGGAGACTATACCATTGCCTCTGCCTCTCTTGCTGACGTAGACAGTACTAACCTTGCCTTTACTGTCACGGTGCCGTCTGGATATAAGATTCTTATCAATTCTGCCTTCTGCTGTAAGAATGGCGGCCTTGGTAACGTGACGAACGTAGTTCTGGCTGACGGAACGACTGTACTTACCGAAACCTTCATGGACGAGGCCGTAGGAGGCGATAGGCAGATGATGGGTCTGACATATGTCTTCGTGGGCGACGGCGCGTCCCACACATTCAAACTCCGGTGGGCTGCCGGGGCTGGTACATCTACCATGTCCAACTCTAGTGCTACACTAACTCCGAGAATGACATTCCTTATGTCCCCGAGTCAGTAATGGAATATTTCAAAGACGAAGAGTTTTACTGCCAGTGCGGCACGCCTGAGTGCGACGGCAAACGGCCAGTAGTACCGGGGCTTCGGTCTAAGCTGAATGTCCTACGGGCTTCTCTAGGGAAGCCTATCATCATAGACAGCGGAGTTCGCTGTAAGTATTGGAACGCCAAGCAAGGCGGAGTAGGCGATAGCGAACACATGACTGGTGAAGCCGTCGATGTCAAGTGCGATAACAGCACGATGAGATATCTACTTCTCAAGCTAGGACTCGGTATCTTCGATAGGGTAGGTGTAGGTAAGAACTTCATTCACTTCGGAGTGTCGCAAACACATGACAAGGAAGTCGTCTGGGGTTACTATCCCTAAGCATCCGGTCTCTGAACGTGGGGCCGCGAAGTTCCACGCTATCACTGCGCTCGTTGGTCTTCTCCACATTGCCTTAGGTGTCGGGTCAATGTGGTATCATGGCACCGCTGCCTATCGACACTGGAAAGACATAGGAAAGGATAAGTAGTATGCAATACGTTTACATGGCTCTAGGATGGGCTGCGACTAATGCAGTAGCCCTCGTGCTTGGCGGATACCTAGGCTATCGCTTCGGTGATAAGGTCGAGGGTTACGTCAAGTCGCTGCTCGGTGTGCTAGGAAAGGTCGTTAGCAAATAATGGCCTTCGCGGCGATTCCTCTCATTGCCCCTATAGTCGATAAGGTACTCGGGATCTTCGATAAGATTATTCCGGATACCAACGCTAGGGATGCGGCCAAAGCTGCCTTTGCCAGAGAGGTTATGGAGCTTGATTACAAGACGATCTCGGATCAGATCGCCGTCAATCTCCAGGAAGCCAAGAGTGACAGGTTGTTCGTATCTGGCTGGCGTCCGTTCGTGGGTTGGGTATGTGGATCGGCCTTAGCCTGGCAGTTCGTGGTCCAGCCCTTCATGGCATTCTTCATCGCGTGGTACAAGTGGCAGCTTCCCCCGTTGCCTACGCTCGACACAGGTTCTCTCATGGCTTTGCTGATGGGTATGCTTGGCCTCGGGGGTATGAGAACCTACGAGAAACTCAACGGCGCTCAAAACAACAAGACGGGCTCATAGGGTACTCTTAAGGAATAAATATGAAAAAGCTAATCGCTGTTCTCTGTATGGCTGTTAGCCTTGGGATCGGCGGTGGCTATGCGCTCGCTATGCCGCCTGTTCCCAAAGGCGCGGAGCAAGTTGCCCAGAGTGCTTACACCTGCGAGGGGACTCTGGTTCTCAAGTACACCTACAATCTACCGAATGGGGATGGGCTCGTAGTTTTCAAAGAGCCCAATAAGGACCCTAAGATTTGGGTACTTTATGATGAAAATGAAAACCTGAAAGAGGCGTGGGTAGGCCCAGTTCAGTTCACATCGATGGCAAAACTGACGGAATCCTATCCTGACCCGTGCTCGGTATTCAAGAAGACGTAAAACGATTTGACATCAATCTATTGGCGGGACCCCTCATCCATACATGATGAGAGCTAACCACTGACAACCCAATAGGAGATTCCCCATGTTTGGGGACCTAAGCGTTACGCACGTTGCGTTCGATTGGCTGATCGGCATCGTGCTCTGGAAACTTCTGAATCTAGCCTGCTGGTATCTCGGCATAAAGGAAATGACCGATTAGTTTTGGGTCATTTCTGAAAGAGATGACTGACTAGTAACACTCAACTAGCCGTAGACAAAAAAAGACCCCCTAGACCGACAAAGCGATCTAGGGGGTTTTGCTTTATCCCCCAGGGGGACCACCACGAATAGTCTTTATGTCAGTCGTGGTCTGACTTCGGCTTTTGTCACGGCCGCGTTTTGCGCCAGCCTACCAGAGCCTACAACTGGTTATGGTGTCGGGGCTGGGCTCTCCAGCTACCGTACGGATTGATTACCGCCGACGTGAGAGTTCGCTACGCTCCCGTGCTCCCGACATGGTGCGTCGAGGTAGACTCGAACTACCAGCCTAGGGATTAAGAATCCCTTGCTCTACCTTAGAGCTATCGACGCTAGATTACGTGCCAGACGCCTTTCTTGGCTCGCTTGGCTGTCCAGCAGCCTCCGGACTTGATGTGTTGATCGGTCCCGCAATGATAGCAGTACTTGAACCGCATCCCAGCATAGTCTTCAGGATACTTAGCTACGACGATGCAGTGGACTTCATCTGACTCCCTAGCTATGGCTTCGTTCCGTTCTTTGTACCCCCCAGACCATCGAAGCGTTTTAGGAGGAAATACAATATAAGGCACGCCAAGACTAGCGGCCTCATATTCCGCCCAGATATCAATCCCACCAAGATGGCAATGCCCGCTGACAATCCAATCAGCGCGGCTGCATAAGTCACGAATGATCTCGCGCGCTCTTGCTTCAGTTTCTGAAGTAAACTTCGCAGCCTCATGACCGACTATCCCTATCTTCATGTATAGCTTCCGTCAGGATTGGTAACTAGGGGCCGGTTGGAGGTACGAGTAGAATGTGCATCTTGCCTTTGTCGTTGGCCGGGCGGAATACGATCTGCCACCCTTCGTCCAGGATCGTGAGTAGAGAATCCCTTATCGCCAGGGAGAACGATTCTAGGAGTCTGTTCCTCTCTCTTCGATCTGATCTGTTCGTTAGCACGCTCAATGTCTTCCTTGTATCTGGTATCCCACCACTCTCGGATTCGGGGGTAACGCTTGGCCCATCGCTTTCGGTTGACATTTCGTGACACGGCTCCTGTAGCTTCGAGGATGCTGAGACCGTTAAGGTGGTCGAGTTCATGTTGGACCACACGAGCCGGGTAGTCCCGCAGTAGCAACTCAGGGATAGGATCGCCTCCGGGTGTAGTACCTCTAATACGAGCGAATTTATGTCTGGCCACGGGCATTCGCAGCGTGGGCAGAGAAAGGCATCCCTCGTCATCATACTCAATAGGTCCCTCGACTTCGACAATGGGATTCCTGACACAGGTATACCCCCTCTCGTTCTCGAACATCATGAGCCGTAGTCCAATCCCTATCTGGTTCGCTGCGAGCCCTACGCCATCGTGGGAAAGCATTGTGTCGAACATGTCTTGGGCTAGCTTCTCGTAGTACTCGTATAGGCTAGAACAAGAGCCGCAGCGTTCTCGAAGTACCTTGGTACCGTACAACGTTACACGGTGGATCATCTGTCCAATGCCTCTTTGAGGAGCGGGTTCCTACGAAGCACGTCACGTAGTTGAGTCGCTAGGGTATTGACTTGTTCCTCATCCAGCCGGTCGTCTGTCGGCATGCATATCGTACTGATGGCATGTATGACTTCATGAAGAATAGTATCCTGAGCATAGTCTTTCGTCAAGTGGTTCTTGATATAGATCTCGTTGATCTCAGGAATGTATTCTCCTAAGTTCTCACTAGGCAGGCTATCCATGACGAATACAGGAACCGTATGGCCAGCGATCTGTAGAGTTATCCAGGGCGTATGGCCTGGGTACTTGACAGAGCCGCATTTCTTTGAATTACAATGCGGGCAACTTCCCTTTTGTATTCGTCTTCGGGTACTGCGAACATGCTTTCGCTTAGCCATAGTCCTGTATCCTTCAAGAACTCCAGAGCGTCCGTTGCGTTCGATCTATGAGAATACCGTAGATCATGCGCCGCCTGGCGGATCACTGCCCACCATAGACGATGCTCCCCTATAGATTTTGTGTATCCATATGGCGGGCGTTTATCAGTAAGCCATGATTTCCTATAGAGATCGCCCATCAAAGTCACCCGAGAGATATTCCACCAATTTTAATGCCGTATCTAGAGTATGAATACTTATACGTAACTTGTTGCATACGTGGCAAGCCAACCCCCTAACTCGCTTGGATGGGCCGTGGTCATGTTCTACTGCCAACCTACGGGTTTTAGGAGCCACTCCACAAAACCAGCATCGTCCACCGCGCATTGCGAACATGATTTCATATTGAGACAGACTTAGCTTATATTTTTGCCACAGATTGCGGGCGCGTTCTAGCTCATGCCGGTCAACGTTTCTATTAGGGTCCCCTATCCAAGCCGTACGACATGATTTACAATACCTACCGCCTTGAAAGCGGTCTTTAGGGCCGCCGCAAGCTATGCAAGGCTTTGTAGGTAAGCGGTGAGCGCCGTTTGGCCGAATCTCCGGACTATAATTACTCGTCAAGCACTTGGGGCATAACCGTCGGCCCCCGGTATGCTTACGATCCAGCAGTAATCCACATTGAGCGCACGGTGGCCTCCAGAGTGGATCTCGCTGAAGTCGTTTTACCACACGCATACACGGCTTACATCGCCCACGTAGCCCTGAGTTACGATGTACTCTATAGAACGAAGAGTCAGGCTTTTCTTGTTGGCACCACGAGCATACTCTCGACATAATACTTAGTTAAGCATACTGTCCTGGATGGCTCACGTCAACAGGAATCACGTCGGGCTCATCCTCGTTAGAGAACGGCCTCCCCTTGAATCGAGGGTGATTCGGGAACGCGATACGGAATTCCTCTTCCTCTGCCTGCTGTGCGTTCTCGGCCTCGATAGCCGTAAGCAGAGAAACCGCATGGCGCTCCACAAGAAGATAGGGAGTATCCAATGGGAATTGGATAACCACGACAGTATCGCCATCTCGCTTCACAAGACCTTGCATAGCAATCGGCTTTTCCTCAGGTCCCGTCACAAGATTCAGGCTATCCACCCCAAATACAATAGGCGGGGCCGAACCGAACGGCCCACTACCACGAGAGACTAGAAGTACGAACTTACTATTCTCATCGCTTGGGGGCTTGACATGAAACACATTCCTATCCATTCTTAGCCTCCTGCACTAATCCTTCAAAGAGATAAAGGTAGTTGATAGCGTCATCAAGTCTACCCTCGATAGCTTCACTTTCCGCCTTACCAGACTTTACGAATGCCATGATGGCGTCAATGTGCTTGTTGAAATAAACTGCCCAAACTTGAAAGGGAGTTAACCCCAGCGCCTCAGCATTTCTCTTGAAATTACTTAACCTATCGTCACTATGCCGGGTATAATCCGCCCCTTTGCGAAGAAGTAGTCCGTCTTGCCGAGCCCGGGCAGCATTGACAAGATCGGTGAACTCTTTACTGCTCATCGAGATCATATCCTCCTAAACCATTAGGATTCAGATACATCACTCGCAAGCCCAGGGCGCGAGCGGTGGCTAGCTCAGCTAGAGCCCCCTGGCTAGACGCCCAGCCCGGAAGCAACGCAATACCATCAGCGTAATGGCAAATCCATACTAGATCTTCTGCGAGAGCCTCGCGTAGCGAAAAGCCCTCCTGGGCAGCCTTACGTACATCCCCGGTAGGATTGTCTTTCCAGACCTTCGTACCATGCTTACTCTGATCTCGTTCCGCTGGACTGAATACTTCGTACCCTTTAGCCCTCAAATACAGAGCCGCGTCGAAGAAGGCGGGGAAGTTAAACTCGGGTTTTCCTCGCATCGGACCCGACAGATAGACTCTGCGAGGAGTCTTTGCCACGGTATCTACACCCGGCGAGGTGATTACCTCTGCTCCCGAGGTATTAGTTAGTGATACCATGCCCCACCGTTACTGCGTCAACGTAGCTGAGGTTATAGATTGCCACAGCCTCGTTGTAATCCACAATAAGAATCACCCCGGGGGCGATCTGTACCTTGAGGTTTCCCCCACTATGGTACTTCGCTCCATCCTTTGTGTAGACCGTAATATCAGGCATATACTAACTCTCCCATCTTATGCGCGTTGACTTCTAGAATCAGTGACGGATCATACCACATGAAACCGCAACCGTAGCAATACCACTCGAAGTGGTTCACCCAAAGAGCGTCCCTGTGCTTACACGGGCGGTTCCATTTCATTCCAATCTCGCTGTAAGATACTGAGTCACGTAGTCGTGCTCCAGTTCATGCTGACCGTCGCTCATGTATCGCGTACAGTGTTGGCTCTTCTTAGCCCTGCCCTCTACTATACGTCCATCGAACTCAACCATCAGATAGGCAGGAAGAAGGGGCGGGTAGCCGCGATCCTCAGCATACCCCGTCCGAGAATCATACGCAGTACCGCAGATGTACTGATGCCGCATCTTCGTACTGACTTTACGGGCGTTGTTATCACAAGACATAAGCGCAACTGGTGTGAGTTCCTGCGCGACGTGCGAGTGTGCCGTGAAGATCGCATCCGCGTCGATGAATTTCCCAAATGCTTCCGCCTTACTCACCTTGGCAGCAAGAGTAATGCCACTGTCAATGCCGTGGTGAAAGTACATATCGTAGCTGCTACGGTTGACTTGTACGTTACAGAACGTACCAGAGCCCATGTAAGGAATCCCTAGCAGGCCACAGAGGGTATGGTCGAAACTCAGCCCCGTCTCTTTGTAAACTCTATGACCGTGATTCCCACGGATTCCAAACAGCCCTTTCTCTTTGATCGGAGCCAGGATATCCACGAGGGCTAGCATCTGCGCCTGTGGGGGCATCAACTGGCTGAAAATATCCCCCTTACTTTCCTTCGTGACGCACTCGCCTCCGTCGCCCATGTAGACCCACCGGGCGTTTGGGTCGTGCTGAATTCGCTTTACGTGTTCCTTGAGGAACTGAACGTCGCACTGAGCCGCTCCTAGGTGCATGCACGGCATTGGATATATGCGCATGCAAGACTGATTTAGTCCGAGACTATGCGTATTGAACTCAAAATGGATATACACGTCGGCCCGCCTTCCTTAGAACCTTAGTGGCTTGTGCTTTTTTAGTAGAACTAAGCTTAAACCACAGGAGGGCCACTACCGCTTGAACCTCCTCGAATTTATCGCTACGCCACTGATACAGAGGCTTCTTACCTTGATCGTATGGCCCCGCCACATGTCCTAAACCGCCCACTGCCGACTGGAATCGCAACAGACGATTTCTACCTTCCTCTGTGGCTTGGCTTATATTCGCTGTTACGTATAACTTATATGACCCGGCCTTACTTACTTTACCGGGGGCACTATGGAAGCTTCCTTCGCCATCATAGAACCCCGCCGCCCACGCTAGTTCTTCCCGATTTGGAATGTACATTACGCATTAGCCTCTTTTTACTCCCCCCACGAATGCTGCTTTCTTTACTGCCTCCCAGTCGTCTACCGGGATCTGAGCGTATCGGCGACTAGCCCCTACCGCTGCCTTACCCTTCTCGGTCTTGCGTGCTCGGTAATGCGCATACAATGACCCAATCATCGTGAAGATCGTGTACGTGATTACGGAGGCAAGCACCAGCGGCCAGCCATAGCGTCCTGACATGATGTTCTGGAAAGCAGTGAATACGAACAATGTTTGTAGGAACCACACGCCGTTGCTCTGCAACGCTGCGATAGCATGCCGCTTCAGTGAGCCACTGTTTCGCGCACGGCTCACATAGGTAAAAGCATAGTTCTGCCATATGAGACTCACTGGCCATAGCAGCCAGAACCACAAGCTATATGGATCACTAAGAAACTCCATTATCCCCCGCTTTCGTCTTTGGCGTCTTTTTCGGTGTAAAACCACCATGAATCATGCGCAGCGGCACTTCTTTGTGACCACAGGAACCGACCACACAAACAGGGCTGATTATCACGAGGTTCTTGGTCACCCATGTTATACCAATCATGAGTCCCAAATTCGGTATTACACATTACCTGTAATCCCGTTGTCATCTCCTAGTTCTTTGAACCTCCATTGATTAACCCGGCCTAGCAGGGCGGTGAAGCCCTTCGTTGGCCTGTGTCTGTTCTTTACTACGTGGACTTCAACCGATCCGCTGTCACGTCCCGGTAGAAGCTGGAGAGCGGTGTCGGCACTGTACTCGACTTCTCCGGATTCCTTGAATGCACCGATGTAAGCATCTTGTCCATACTGGCTACGAGGTACTTCGGATATCATTATAACATGATACCCGCGCTTTTTCAAGTGCTCTAGCTTATGGACCCATCGGTCTAGGCTAGCACGCTTGAATTCGAGACTACCGGGTAACTTTTGAACCGGGTCTACTACCAGTACAGCAGGCGGATGAATCCTCCCAAGATCACTATCCAGAGAGCGAATAGAATCCCGGTGGTAAATCCTTTGGGTAACCGATCTTGTTTTATCAATATCGTCTCCCATGAGACGTCGGGTACGATCCATCAATACTTCGAAGCCGTTCTCATGATCGTAATAGAGTACAGGAACCTTCTGTCCTACATCCAATGCTACTTGCCAGGCTAGGGCTGTCTTGCCTACTCCGGGCTCCCCGGCAATGGCCCAGAGGCCATATACGCCGCCCGTTGCTCGGGTTACAAGCCGAAGGGATTCGATAGGTATTCCGGCAGGGGGGTCGGGAAAGCCGGTACTGAGTCGTTTAGCAATAGGCGTAACGTCTGACCCCCCAGCAGTCTCACGAGTAAGTCGGGTTGATAGAAGACCGGCATCGAGTACGCCCTTCTGGAGCATGGCTCCGGCTTCGTTGATGACATCGACGAGAACCTGCTTGTCTCGAACCTTCTGAAGGATACGTTCAATCTCAACACCGGAAGCGGCAGTATCCATAGCCTGAAGGTACTGACGGATGGGATCACGAGAAGCGCCGAGCACTTCGACCGCCATGACCCCGATACTGTTAGAGGTAAGCGGAGGACGCTGGCCACTTTCCAGTAACGACTTAACAGCACGATATACAACCCGCCCGGCTTTGCTGAGTTCCTCTTCCGAAACCACATCATCCGAAACAACCCCCCGAGCGAGCGCATGAAGGATAGAGTATTCGAGATCATTGCTAAGTGTCAGTTTCTTCAAAGGTTCCTAGCCTCAGAGGGATCACTGTTCCCAATCACTGGGGTCGTCTTTTTCGTACCTGCCTTCCGGCTTGCAAGGATTTCCCCAATAAGGGCAATTGCCTTCTCCACATTTCCAAGCACGGCACACAGGGAGACCATCCGGTCTTCGGTCGCGTATGGCCGTGTCAAGTATATCACGCTGTCCACGTATATACTGTACAGCTTGTTCAAGGTCTTCTGGAGAGATTGAGATTTTATAGCATCGAAATGCCGGAACAGTTCGTCTGGAATTGTCATCGGTTTTTAGATTGATAAGCAGCACCCACAGCTTAGCCTCCGTGACGTTCTTCGCTGCCATGTATACAAGAACTTGCTCTAGATATACATCCACGTCACCTATCGTCTTGGGCTCTTTGAAGACCCTACTCGTCTTGAACTCCGCAACCTCGCCCTTGTCCCAGTCCGGACTGTACCATAGCCCAAGTTCTTCAGAGTAACGGCTACCTTCGTCGGTCTTCGCAAGATCCACTGCCTCGCCAGCCCGGCTACCAAGCACAAAGGCGTGCAATACCTTGCCGACGAGGAAGAGTGTTGTTTCACGCGATGATAGCCCACGAGGATCTGTGTGCCGGTAGTAGGCTTGCCGCAAGTCCAACAGGTCCGACGCATGGATACCCTCAGCACGCTGGTCTTTTTCGAGCCAGTCTTTCGCGGCTTGGAGGAGCGCGTTCTCATCCCGTATATCCCTATTCAGCTTTAGGCTTTTGGGTAGCTCTATCATGGAGGTACCTAGAATCCCTTAGAACGGGTTGTTGTCATCGCCATCCGGAGGGAATGGATCATCTCCGATAGACCTGTTGTCGCGCTGAGGACGACTACCGTAACCACCTTGCCGGGCTCCACCCTGCGGACGATCCTGTGCCACGTCAACCGAGAGGCTCGCAGGGGGGCCATTACGGTCGTTGTTTGACCAGAGGAAGAACGTAAGTCCCTTCTTCTCGGCCATAGCAGCCTTGATCTTGTCGATCAGTTTATTCATATCCTCAGGCTTGAGGCTACCGACTAGGAGTCCAGGTCGCTTCGCCCTGAATAGTCCCGTCAGACGGACACTCTTACCCTCTCTGTTACCAGAACCAGACCCTTGATTGCCGTACGGCATTACGTTTCCTTCCTTTTCATCTTCGTTCGTTTCACTTCAGGCGCGCATTGATGATATCGCAGGTACGGCTCCCCACACCGAGGGCAGTACTCTACTTCATCGTAATCGAACGGCCTCTCGTCTACTTCTCGCCCCATCGCTGTCCCATTTTCACACTCACCTTGAGCGGTAGATTGAATGAAGGCACCATCTTACGGATGGTACGGACAGCCTTCATGTTCTCGATGATGATCTCTTCGTCCCTCTTGAGAGTCGGAGGATACATGTCGTATGTCAACTCGTCATGTACCTCGTTGAAAGGCACCGACATCTCTAGCTCTCGGTATATTATACCACAGTCCCCAGTCGATGTCAAGGCTTTTCGGCGAACGTGTTGAAGAAGCTTGATGTATTCGATGTAGCTTAGACCACGCTCTCGAAGCATATCCGCTTCAGCGTCGATCATGGCAGAGCCTGTAACGTCGGAAGCGAACGATTGAACGGGGAAGTTGATCGCCTGCTTCCTAGCATGATGGAAACCTATGAACCGCCCGTTCTTGGGATCTTCCACCAGCGGTAGGCGGCGCACACGACCAGAAGGGCTAGAAACAGCACTATCTTTAACAAGCACTCTCTCCTGCCGGTCCATGTAGGACACGACGTTAGGGATAAGATCTAAATACCCTTCCCTCAGTCTGTCTGTCTCTTCCCAGTGAGTATCGTAGTCAGCAGAGAACCGAATACCCTCGTTCCAGAGTTGCCAGGCCATGTGGTCCGTCCGCATGTCATAGTGGACCCCGAGGATGATGCTTTTGATGCCCCTATATAACGGGGTACCTTCCTCCACACGCTTGCCCCACATATCCTGAGCAATACCCACATAGCCCGTACCATCCAGAAAGCGGTCCAGAAGATAGCCTTCCTGCGTAATCCAACCCAGGATGATAGGCTCCAGCTTGGAGTAGTCATGCGCTCCTATTCTCCCATCCGTGAAGCGGGAACGTATAATTCGCCTAATGCGTTCCGTCCAATTTTGAGAGTTAGGGTTGGAGCTACTCCGTCTCCCGGTCCTGGCTCCCAATGGATTGAAATGGAATTCGAGGAGAGCGACCGATACACCAGCCACCGACCCCACGGGTCGTAGCAGCCTATGTATACCGGAATCGCTGTCGGCTGAACCAATGTTTGTGGAGTAGAGTTTCTCGGCTGTGTTGTAGTTGAGGAGGAGTTTCGTGATCGGGTGGTCGATGTTCTTGAGTGAAGTCTTACCAACCGATTGTAAGCCCGTAGGGGTTTCCTCAATAGCCTCCAGGCCCAGACGAGTATAAAGCAACTCACGAATATGATTGTCATTAGTTGGTTCAAATTCCGTCATCCCTTCCGCGTACGCTGCCTTGCGGAGCTTGTCTTCAGCTTCGAGCATGGCCGCGTGTAACTCTTCACCGAGGGTCTCAAAGTAAGTTCTATCGACAATAGCTCCACACAGGGAGAATCGGGAAAGAGTAGAGGCAACTCGCTGCGTGAACCCAATGAGTTCGCTCTGCCCCCGTAGTTGGGACCCAAAATGCTCCGCAATCTTATAAGCTCCCCAAGCATCCTTTGCACAGCGTCGGCGCAGTGTTTCCGGGTCAACGGATTCGGCTCCCCCGACTTCCAGGGTAGACTGGGAGTCGGATTTCCATCCTTCGATGTTGGCAAAACTAGAGAGGAGGTTTTCGAGTTCGTAGCTTTGAAGGTTTTCATTCGCCATCCTTGCTAGCGTCAAGCTGTCCGCTACCCGTATCCCCCTCGCCCACTCTTCCTTGATTGGCATGCCGGCCTGGATCATCTTCTCGATATCTTGGCTCGCAGAATGAGCAATCAGGTGAGTGGATCGTCGTAATATCGGCGAGAGGATTCGGACATCTTCGGTGGCGTACGCGCTGGACCCGTTGGCCAGTCCTGCGCAGATGACTTCTCCGTTTTGATCCCTTCGCCATTCCATGTCTCCTGAGACGATGTTTCCTGTGGGTAATTCATCCGCTGGCAGAGCCAAGAACGGATGCCCTATCCGCTTGAGATCGTCTACGATTTCTTTATAGTATTCTGCGTGCCCGTGGAGGATGGCAGAGGGGTGGTACGTGACGTAGACTAGCGGTGCTTTGGACAGGCCCTCTTCCCCGTCACGCAATCCAGGTATATTGATTCTGCGGCCTCGCAGTCCAGTGACACTGGCGTCCCCGGAGTTGGTGAGGGCTCGGACTGCGGCGACGCCGAGACCGATAACGTACGCTGGTCGAAGTCGGGTAATAGCTTCAAGAACGAACGCACGGCATGCCCGCACTTCTGACATAGAGGGAGTGCGATTCCCCGGTGGTCGGCATCGTACGGCATTATGTAGAGCAACGTCATCTTCTCGGAGTTCAGCTTCGCCGAACATTCGATAGAGAAGCTTTCCTGCTCGTCCGACGAAGGGTCGCCCTTCCTTGTCTTCATCTGCTCCTGGCCCCTCTCCAATCGCCAGCAATAGCCCGGTCCATCGCTTTGGTACATAAGGGACGATGTACGGCCCCTTGCACGTCGTATAGAGCTTGCACAGAGAACAACCTAGACGCTCGGGTCCTGCGGCTTCCTGGGGCTCAATCAGTAATGGATCTAGCTTAGGCTTCTTCTCTTTGGCCATTGTCAATCATTATACCACAATCAAACATCAATGTCAAGGGAGAAATGGCTCCCGAGCGTGGACTCGAACCACGACCGACGGGTTAACAGCCCGCCGTGCTACCGTTACACCACTCGGGAGTGGTAGGCCCGGCTGGATTTGAACCAGCATACACCGCTAATAGGGCAGCAGTCCTGCCGTTGGACGACGGGCCTGATTGGTAGGCCGGGCCGGACTTACACCGGCTCCTGTCAGGTGGGTGTCCCCTACCCTCGTTTCTGTGGGTACCGGCCTATGGAAATCACTTCCCCTCCGGGGCGATCCGCTTCTGCTATGTCTCGATCGTCGTCGTCTGTCATCCGTTGAACTCCGGTCCATAGATGCGTCGTACCGCATCGAGGCCAGCCTGATCCTTAGTACGAAGCCGTGCTTCTAACTCAGCCACGCGCCTCTTGAGGTCGTCGCGCTCCTGCCTCAAGTCAGCGATCTCATTCATCATGTGACTCGCGTGGCAATGCGTCTCGGAACAATATGGCTTGCACGGACCACGCGCCTTGGTGAGCGCGGCGGCGATGGCATCACGCAACCCACCCTCAGCATCGTCTGGGTCTGGATTACGTGCCCACATCTCAACGATCTCCCTCGCCTCCTCGCTCGCGTCTCGGGGGGTCATGGCTTCACCTCGAACTGGTTCTCCAGCAGCCTTCTCTTGTACCATTCCGGAATCCCCGTTCCGATGCCTTTGAAGACCTCGTTGGCCAGCCCTCGATAAAGCTGGTGGCGAATCTCCTCGGCACACTCTTCGTGTACGTCTCTTTTCACTTCAGCCATGATCTTCCCGATGTCCCTCACGTCATCCTCGATGAGCCCCTGTTCCCTCAGGTGCTGGATAGCCTTCAGCCATCTGGCCTCGGTGTTGAGAGCCTGCCGGATGGACTCGACAACCCCATCCTTCGTGGCCACCTTCCACTCGATCTTCGCCTTCTCTTTGAACTTCTCCGAGACGTACTTGCCCATGAGGCACTTGCCGTCTACACCGAACCGTCTGTAGTTCTTGATGACGACACCCTCGATAGTACAGCCCCCGAGGAAAGACTGTCTAGACAGATAGCCCTCGACATCCTGTACTGTCTTGACAATACCCTCGAATACCATAGGTATGACATCTATGTCTAGACTGTCAGCCATCTGGACTAGAGTGTCGTAGGCTACGTAGTTCTCATAGCCCCCGTCAGCATCGAATAGGACTAGATGGTTACGAGGGACACGAGAGTACGTCAGTACGTTATGCTTAGGCTTAGACAGATACTCCGATCTGTATACGACACCTGGGACTAGACGGTCGAAGACTGTCTTGAGGTACTCTACACCTTCGATGAACATCTTCTGAGGAGTCTGGATGTCGATCTCCTGGTGGTGACTCCAGCATCGCAGCTTACCATCGAAGGTACCGAAGCTGAACTGGCTACCGTCTACCTTCTCCTGGACTACTACAGGGTCCAGGAGTAGCTCTTCGAGGTACTTGTGACCTAGCTGCCAAACCTTGGGATACCCTGAGTACTGTAAGCTCATTGACAATCGTCCTCTCTGTCATCGAGACAGTAGGCGTTCTCGGCAATCCACTCATAGTGCCTCTCACACTCGTCCGAGCAGAAGTCGGCTCCTTCAGGAACTTCACTCTCGCAGTACAGGCATTTCCTACCCATGTAAGAATCTCCCTCTCTCCTGTCGGGGCATCTCACCCAGATCCTTGTACGGGCTTGGGATCAGGAGTCTAGCACTAGCCACCCCCCGGTTGGCAAAGTAGGCTACCAGGTTGGCCATGACCTGTGGGCTATCGTTGTCGGCCACGAAAAGACAATGCTTTCGCAGAGTTAGCTTCGACATGAGTTCCAAAGCCTCCTCGGGGGGTGTATTGGAAAGCATTGCAATCCCTACGAAACCCCACTCAGAGGCCGCTAGGGCATCCATAGGCCCTTCTAGCACACAGGCCGGTGCGTTACCACTACCCAGCCCGTCCAGGTGCCTAGAATAGCCTCCTAGGGCCTCTGTAGGCCACGTGACGATGATGCTGTCACCCCTCGCAGCATAAGGGGACTGGTACCGCTTGAGTACATCACCCCACATGTCCCTAGCTTGCCAGAACAGATTACGAGGGTCCGAGGAAGTGCCAGGCATCACGATACGGGGCGACGTATCTCCCGCTTCTGACGAGGGATACCATCCGTTCTGCCTGGCTAGCCTCCACGGAAGCCCGCGCCCAAGCAGGTATGCCTGGAACATAGGCCACAGACTGTCGTCTAGCCTGGGAAGCTCGTGACAGTAAGGCCGCTTACGAACCGAGTCCCACTCTTTGTATCGGCTATCGGTTCGGCTCACGGTGCGTTTCCTCGTTCCGGGCCAGATACCGATTTAGTTCCTCGATTTCTCCGAAATCTACCGCCTGGGGCTGTGCGGTAGCTTCTGCGGCCTTGAACTCGTTCTGGTCACGACGAGTGCAGACCACGCACTGCCAGTGCCTGTTTGGCAGGCGGATGCTCTTTCCCGGGTGATCCTTGCACGGCTTCAGGAAGATGTGCATGTCACTCCTCCGTGTCTTCTGGCTCCTCGATCTCGTTCACGATCTCCTCGAACAGCTTGTACAGATCGCTGTTGAGAGCCTCCATCTTGGCACTGGTATCCTCGTCTTCAGGGTCATATCCCCACTCCTCAGCGTGATTGCAGAGTATCTCGCGAATTGCGGACTGAACCTCGTCTGCGTTTAAAGTAATCATTTCGGCTCCTTAGTACACACATGGTCGAACAGCAATACGTAGTGTCTGAACCACTTCTTGCACCACGAGCACTGGACCTTAGGCCATCTGCCCGTGTCCCTATAGCTCACTCCGTAGGGTCCCCCTGTAGCTCTACGAACCCGTCACCGTGGGAGCGTCCCGTCCGATCCCCCCCGCCGTGATAACGGTTCCAGGTGTAAGAGCGGAATGGCAATGTCTTGGCTGCAATGCACTTCTCGATCTTATCCTTGGCACTTGTTGCATAGGTCGCGTCAATGCCAGTCTTGGTGGTGTAGATGTGCTGGAGCGGATCACTGACACCATCCCAATCGTACCCTGTGCGAATCAAAAACGTGTGCAAGTGCAAGCCTGGTGGGCCATACATCCAATCGGCACTCGGCTTTACTAGTATAACATAGTCATACTGGGTTGTCAAGATGTTAGTGAATTTCTTGACACCCAAAGCTCTCTCCCAGACACGGATATACCTCCGTAACCTGTTGATTTGATGAGGATTTTTGGATACTACTGCGTACGTCGGGTCCTGTCGGTAATCCTCGTGATTGGCAAGCTCGTCGATGAGATACGCCTTGCACGGGCACGTTATGCTACGAGATCGAGACAGCCCGAAGTGTTGGTTGTGAGAGGAATTACCGAACGGCTTGGAGTAAGTCTTAACCTGGATCTTCATGCGAGGGCCACGATCTTTCTGGCGTAGGCGGCCTGCATCTCACCGCCGAGCCATGGAGCACTGTTCACCTCGAACACCACAACACCACCTCCGGCAGTCGTGGCGATGTCCACTCCTCCGAAGTCGTAGCCGATGGCTTCCACGGCCGCACTCGTCTGCTGTAGGAACTCCCTACTTAGATCTTCCTTGTAGTTCCGATTGCTGAAGCCCCAGGAGTCACCGCATCTGAACTTCGTTCTCGGAGTCCCTGGCATGTGGACCTTGCGGGATGCTCTCAGCACGTCCCCTCGGAAGACGTGAACCCGGTACTCCTCGTCGATGTCCACGTGCTGAACGTAGTAGTCCCCGTGCTGGAGGTTCCGCTCCAGATCGGAGCCGTCCATATGGTTGCACATACGGGCGTACCATGTTCCATCCACCGGACGCTCCATTCTGAACTCGGGGATCATCACGCCAGCACGTTGCATCTGCTGGAAGTGGCGGAGCTTGTCCACGTAGACCCCTTTGTTCAACCACCGACACTTGGTGCCGAACCTGGACGCTCCGCTGGTTCCCCAGTTGACGCAGAGATCCCCGGTTGTCTTCTCGAAGTCCCCGCCGTGATGACGCTCACAGCGTACCCCCAACTCCCGGATACGTTTCTGGAGGTTCTCGGCACTCTCCGCTCCCTCATTCGCGTAGTAGATGTGGATCATGCGACGTGCCTTCCCTTGGGCCTTCCGCCCCACCAGTGTCCGTCGATGTGTCTTGCCCACTTTGCGTTTCGTGGCCTTGCGATCTCGCTTCCGTCTGCGCGGTAAAATCGTTTGACCCCTCCTCCGCCACTGGACGTTTTGGATTTGAAGGTGCCGTGCGCGACTGATCTGTACTTCCGCTTCAGCTTAGGCTCCATACTTGCTCCATTCCTCGATGACGATGGGCTTCATAGGCTGGAACCAGATATTCTTCTCTCTCCTCACGTTGGTGATGGCGGTCTCCAGGTATAGGAGGTCGCGGGTCATCACCGGACCCGCCTCCTGGAGCTTAGTCCATCTCCTCATGAAGATCTCGAAAGCAGACATCTCGTCCTCAGCGTCGGCCCGTGACTCTTTTGCCGAGATCGCTATGATCTTCTCGAAGTTGAGCATCGACAGCTTGGCTAGCCCGATGTAACTGTAAGCCAGATCCGGGTGGATAAGCCAGGTCGATGGCACACGGTACTCGTAGTGCTTGTACAACGAGTAATGCTGAGCGCTCTGCGGTTTCGAGTTCTGCGCCCGTATGTCGTCGTTATTTCCGTAGTGCTTGTTGCGAGCCACACGCAGATCCCATGGTTGGACGTAGTGCTCCCACGGTCGGATCAAATAGTTCATCACATTCATGAATACCTGCGGCCCGAACAAATCTATCGTACCCATGTCAGTAAGATACTGAACCTCCAAGATCTGCTCTGGATTCAGTTCTCGGTCGAAGGCGTATTCTCCTGCGCCCGTAGTCCATCTCACTCCCAGTGTTCTCAGCTTGGAATGGACGGGGCTGACATACATGAAGCTGCAATGTATGTGCCCCCCATACGTTTCTCCACCGGAGTAGGGAACAGCCTGAATCCAGATGTTCTTCGTCCTCTTAGAGCTTTGGAGCCACTTGTAGGTGTTAGTGAGAGCTTTCGACAAATCCATGATGTGAGAACGGATATTGAAGAACGGAGCAGGACGGATCTCTGCCGTGGCAGCATGCCCGTCGGTGCCTACGAAGGTTGTAGTGTCACCCAGAACCAATACCTCTCTGGCGTTGACAGAGTTCAACGCCCACAGCTTATCCATCCGCATGAACCCGAACTCACAATCAGAACCGAAGCGATACGGGCGTAGTGTTCTCACACCGGCCACCTCTTGATGATGTCGCGAAGCCGTTTCGACCCTGATCCGCCCTTGCTAGGAATCCATTCTTGCCGACGAAATACTACCACGTCTGACACCAGTTTGTGGCACGGGTTGCACAGCCTATGAGCGAGCCATGCGGCGTACTTCGTCTCTTCGTATTGCCCCATCTTTTCTGTGCAATGACTGCACGCTGCCTTGTCAATGCAGGCGTTGTGAAGAAGCATCCTCTCTCTGCCTTTGACTGTGATGAATCTGTCGTCAGGAAACGCATCGAATGCTGGAAAGCTTTGTGTTTCATAGAGTCCACAGACTCCACACGATCCGAAGTAAATCTTTGTCCTTGTGATGCGTTGGCACCATTCAGTACTGTAGTACACGTCATCCCGAACCCTAGAAGCCGTGTTCCAATACATCTGCACAGAATCCGCGCTGGTTAACTGCCCGGCATCTGTGCCGAAATGCGCGCTGGGGTGCTTCTCGGCAGCGATACGCACGACTTCGAGCATGACTTCCTGGGCCTTCTCCCGAATCATGGACTGGCCCCGGCGCTCACTTTCATTCGTGTATGCCGCGCCCATGATACCCCATAGCCCAGGTACATCTATCTTACACCCGACTACGAACTTCTCCAGGGTCTTCGCCAGAGTCGTGTGATTGCGTAGATCCGCGCGGGTAGTGCCAGCGAATAGCATCTACGCATCCTTTCTGGAGCGAATGTGGCAGTAGATGCACCTGTAGTCATCCGAAGTCCAGAGCGAAGCCGCCATGTAGACCCCGCACCACGGGCAGATGAAGCCATCCGAAGCCCAGATCGTGCCCTTGTCGCCCAGCGGCTCTTTGATCTGTAGGGATTCGAGTCTCAGTACGTTATCGAAGACGTTCTCTTTCGTGCCGCCTTCGGAAACGATTGGCAAGCCCTGGACGCCAAGTTCCTTGTGGAACGCGCGCATCGCTCTTGTACCCTTAAAGGATTTGTAGATCCTGTTGTCATCCTTGCTCAGGGTGAAGTCCCAGAATCCGTAACATGTTTCGATCCTCTGAGATTCCAATCGCTCCGATCTCATCTTGGCAAGAATGCCATGATACGAACAGTACGTGAAGCTCATCCTTGGCCCCGCGAAGATGGGTAAGGGCTTGTCACGAAACTCGTGGAGATTCGTGGGTCGGTACGTCCACGTCTTGCCTGGCGTACTCTTCTGGCTCTGGGAGTACCCTGTCGAGTAGTTCCCACTAAAACCAACCCTCCCACCCCGATACGACTTGACGAAAGGGCGCAGCGGGACCTTTACAGCCCTACTCCCTTCGGGAGTGAGGATCATGGCAACATCGAGTGGCATGAGAGAGTGAGTAGCGAACCTCAGCCCGCCAAAGCTGATATGTGGAGTCTCTATGGCTCCGGACTCCGCGCTGGACCAGTACAGGATTTCCTTCTTCGGGTCGAGCGTGAGGTGCAGATCCGCTCCTCCACGGAACAGAACCACCGTCGTAGGCGAACGATGACTCCATGCCGCGATGGTCGCCTGGCCTTGCAGGATACCCAGATGGCTCACACTCTGGTCCACATCATTCCCTTGCGACAGGACGAGAGGAATCGCAGATGTGTCTACGTCGGCGAATCGTGGAGTACCGTAGTGTTCCCACAACTCGTCATCGTTGATGACTGCCCCGTTGTGAGTCACCACCCAGTTGAGACCGACGACAGGGTGGTTGTTCTCGTTCTTCGTCTGGTCGCCTTTCGTCTTCAGTCTGGTGTGCATGAGCGCGAACGGACTCGCTGCGACCGACGCCCACAGACGATCATGATCCTTCACGAAGTCCGTGGCCTTCTGAGGAGCCTTGACTACAGCAATTTCATGTCGCTCTGGCTCCAGGAATGCGACACCAGACGCATCCTTGCCCCTCTCCTCGTTGGCTAGGATGAGCCCCCGTACCACGGACTCGACCGGGCGGTGCCTACCCCAACAGTAGAATCCGGAGATCCCGCACACTCTGCACCTCCTATTTGAAGAACGCTTTGTTTGATTGAGCCTTGCTTGGGACACGATGATGCAAAAAGTACTGCCAGCCGTGCGTATACAGCGGAGTGCGCTCGTTGGCCGTCTTCAGCCATGACTCGAACTTGCGGATGATGGTGGGATTCACTATTCCATCCACATTGACGTATTTCAGCATCTTTCCTGGCCTGACACCAGAGTTGATGATGCCACGGATGTCTTGCTCCAGATCCTGACTGCTTTCGCGCTTCCAGAACGTACGAAATTCTTTGAAATGCCTGGCGACGTATCGCATCATCCCTAGACAGTAGCTGGCGATCTCTGGGTGATTCCATACCTCCGGGGGCGGCGTACGGTACTCCAAACCCGCTGTCGTATCGTTGTACCTCTGAAACCTGAACTCCCCCGCTTGACCGTAGTACCGACGACGGAGCATGTGTGTACGCCCGTGGAAAAGGTTGTTGAGGAACAGGCCGATGTACCTGTCCAACATCCTCATGTACAGGGCCGCATCCTCGTCATCCAGCATCCACGCACATTCGACACCCTTCTCTGCCCACTTGTTCCATGGGATCAGAGTCTCCGTCCGGGGAATACTGCATGATGCGCCCAGGTGGAAATGCCCCCCGCTATGTCGGAGCATGTATCCTTTCTCCAACTGTGGAGATTTCTCCACCATGTCGTACGGGCACAGGGAAGAATCACATCCGAAGCGCATCACGTCCGGCGGGGCTTTGATGAAATCCTTCGGGTCGGTTTCCACCGTGGCGACGGATCTCAACTCGATATTGAAAGGCTGGAGAAGCCTCTTGACTTCTCGCCTCATCTGTTGCATGCTGTAGATGAGATTCTCCCGACAATGCGTTGCCCTGGGATTGAACTCGACTGCGTACCCGTCACGGTATACCGGGCCTTTCGTGGTCTGAAAGGGATTCTTACGATCCCCGAAGACCGTGTGTGCCGGTATAGGCTTCCCGTTCTCGAAAAGAAATCTCTCGGGGTCAGCCCCGTGAGACCACGAAATCATTATCGAGGGATTAGTCATAGAACTACCTCCACTTCACGTCAGTCGGTTTTGCTTCCACACAGAAGGGAACGAGTGGTTGTGGCTCTGGCTTCTCCTTGTTCTCTGCCGGGGGAGTCGTCGTCGTGGACGTTCCCGTTGCGTTCATGTCGATCTGGATACTGGTGGTGTGAGCGTCGTGGTCGGCCATGTTGGAGTGGTACTCCTTGCAGTGGGTATCGCAGTAACCGTACTTGCAGCTACCACTTCCTGAGTGTCGATCCCGGTGCGAGCCAAGCGGACATATGACTCTGCTGGACACGGCAGCAACAGGCGTGACTTCCTGGCACTTGATACAGCAGAAGACCTTCACGCCCATGAAATCGTCTTCTTCCATCATTTCGCCGCAGGTGTCGCACTGCTTGTACATCGTGAACAGTTTCGTACTACCTTTCCACTTGAACTCGCAGAGCGCACAGGCGTGGATGTCTTCCTCACCCTTGACAGCGAGAGGATGCCCATCGTGCAGGCTGCACATGTGAGTGTCGCTGTTGTCGAAGCACTGCCAGCCTGTCTTGCGGATCAGAACGCCGCAGGAGCGGGGTTTCGTCATGCTTCACCTCCGTGGTCGAGGTACATCATGTCGATATACGTGGGAACCGCATGTAGGACACCCTGCTCACAGTCGAGGCAGGCCCTCATGACACCACAACGGGTGCAGAATTCTTTCTCCCACTCGTGGTGGGGCCTGGCATGGTCCCACTTGTGGCCGAAGACGGAGCAGATAGTGTCAGCGATCCTCTGCTTGCGTGGTGAGAGAACGAAGGCTCTCTGCACAGGCTCCTCCAACGTGTTCCCGTTGTAGTTGTACGTCCACACTCCGTGCTTTGCCATCAGTTCCTTCTCCAGTGAGTCTGAAGTCCTCTCGCCACATAGAACGGATGGTCAAACCATTTGACCGACCAGTCTATCGCTCTGCGGATATTCGCTAACGGTAGTTCACAGAAGATCTCGGTTACGGTGGCGAAATCCGCATCCTTGACAGGCAGAACTCGGTGCCCACAGATTGGGCATTTCGTCATAGTGGGGTTCTTCGTGAGGTATTTACACCTCTCGCACATACGAGTCATCGAACACTCTTCTCCGCCGCGTAGGCCATGGCGATAGGCACGCAGGTACGGATGTTGGAGTTCGTTCTGAACCACCCCTTGTTGGCGCAGGTACACTGCTGCCAGTTGTGCGACCGGAGGTACTTCACCAGAGCCTCCCTCATCGGATTCCCGACTCGATCCATGTCTCGGATGAATCGTGGCTCGTCCAGTTTGGGCATGTTCTGGCCCAGGCGTGGGTCGATGGCCGCGAGACCCTTGAGAAACTCGGCGTACTCCGCGTCGCTAGTCACGGGAAATCGCAGCACAGATCACAAAGTAAAGCGCTACCGAGAAAGAAAACGACGCTGCGACTATGTTGAACGTTCGAGGAAAGAACGGGACCTGAATTGCTCCGAAAACGGTGTTTATGCCGGCAAGAAGTAGATTCATTGTTCTCATGTTTCTCTGAACTCCTTGTGCAACTGCCTGAGAAAGTAGGACAGCATTTTGAGCTTGACACTCGGACGAGGGTACGACCTCCTTTCCCACTTCGGCTCTGGCCTAGCTGGCTTGATATAGCGTTTCACTTCGACACCAGTGTCCGAAGCCAGACCAGCATCCCGAATGCCCACACCACGAGGGCTATCATCGTTCCCATGGCGTACCCACCGAACGGGTTGTTGGGGTGATGCCATCGCATTACTGGGTCTCCCCGATAGCCCATAGACAGATCAGGAAATGGAGGACGATTATTCCGACGATCATCGAAGCACCTCGTTTAGTTCAGTTGTTGACGATGTAACGCCACATGTCTCGGATCACGATGAACCCAAACAACGAGATCACCGTAATCGCGACTACGATTACGATTCCAAAGAAGAGCCGCAGTGCCGCTTGAAACAGCCTATTCTCTCCCATCAGGCACCTCGTTTCCTTTCTCCTCTTCCGAGGGTTATGACTTGTGCCACCTGACCCGGTTTGCGATTGGCCGGGGCCAGTGAATCGAACACCTCGCCCCCACCCCCGGAGCCAGGGGAGCCATTGCCCTCGCTTGGGCAGCGGGCCAGGCGGCACAAGTACCGTAAAACCGTTTGACGCGAGAGACTTACCACTAAGGTATTGCCTGCGGGGACCCCGACGGTTTACTGCACTAGACCTCACCCTCGGGCTTCTTCTGATCCTCGGGGGCGTAGTTCGCCTCGACCTTGGCCTGAACGACCTTGAATAGGTCGGGGACCTCGTGCAGCTTCATGCTGCCCTCTCCGATGGCCGCGACAAGCAAGCCTTGGATGTAGCCTGAGACCGCCTCACGACGGCCCTTGACCGGCACCTTGACCTGACCCATGCGCTTCTTGTGGGTCGTCTTGTCCTCGACCTCCGCCCTGAGAACCACCGACGTACCGTCTGCCGCCTCGAACGATGCCCGCTCCAGCTTGTCCTCCAACGACTCCAGGATAAGCACCTTGGGCCGGGTGACCTTCTGCCATGCGGTGAAGGTCGCTTGGAGTGACCGCCCATCGCGGAGAGCATCGACGGGGAACTTGTAGTCACCCTCGCCGGTGCGGTCCTTGACATGGACGATACCCTCGCGCTTCCACCGCACGACCGCCGCCACTTCCGGCTCGTCGGCCATGACCACCTTCTCACGCTCGGCCAGCCTCTCCATCGCCGCCGCCCTCGCTTCCGGCGACAACTTGTCGTCAGGCTGTGGACCGAACTCCGTGATCTCCGAACCTGGACCGATGTCCGTGTCCGGATCGAAGATCAGCGCTTGGGCAAGCGCCAGGCGGCGGTACACTTGGGCTAGCTGTCGGCTCATCGCCGGGGCAGCTACCTTGGTGAACGTCGTCCGACCCTGCCACGTCATGCGCGTCACTTCCCGTTCGTCGCCGTCCGTCAACTCCTGCGCCAGCAACTCGCTGACGTGATCGTTGAGGAACTTCTCGCCCAGCCGCTGCGCTTCCATGCAGACGACCGAGAGATACTCGACAGCATCGGCGATGAGTGTCCGCGTGGTATCGCCCACGACCTTGCGGATCTTGACCATAACGGAGAGGAACTTCTCTTCCGCCTCGGCCATCCGACCCGGGTTGATCTTGAGCAACGACGTGGGCACTGTCTCGCCTTGCTTGCCGGTGTCGGCCGTCTCGGTAGCGCTCTTGAACGCTTCCGTTAGGGCGACCGGCGGCTTGACTTCCTCGACCACTACTGTGGCATTGCCTTTCGGCATATGCGCCTCCGTGGTAGTCGGGGTTACCCCGCAGGCTTGTCACACTGTCAATGCGTATCAGACTGTCTAGCGTGCGATACGCTAGGCTGTCTAGCACGCTTGAACCGTGCGAACCGACCGTCAAATCGTTTGACTGAAGATCGTCGTTTGACCGCGTCTAGGACCTAACAGCCGTTGCAGTGACTGTGCGGAATGTGGAGTGTTCGATCGTTTACTCCGTGGAACGTGGCGAACGCTGCCGGTGTCGGTTCGGTACCCGTCCGCTCCAGCCACGCCTGATAGGCGATGGCGAAGCGGTCTCGGACCGTTGCGACTGGTACCGTGTGGTTCCAGCCGGGGCCGATCAGCGGTAGCGGTTTGCCTCCCCATGACAACTTGAGCGGGGGCCTGTCATCCATCGTTTCTCCCGTCTGTCGAGTCGCACGGATTGAGTGTGTGGCAAGCCTGGCGTTACTCTACGTCAGGCACGCGGGACGTAACGCTGTCCGGCTAGCGTGCCCTATCATTCCTTGAGGGTGAGTGATAACCCGCGAGCCTCATCGCGCCTAGTCGTGTCGTGCGATCCTGACTACCCTAGCTGTCGCAACCCAACCACACCCGTCAAGGTGGGCTAGCCTGACACGCTAGGCGTAAGCGCCCGCTAGCTGCTACCATGTGTAGCGGTCTAGGTCCGATCCCTTGGGCCTGCCGGTTGCTTAGACCGTAGCCCGCCTACTGCCTGACCGCGTTGTCGCTCCCCTCGCCGGTTACTCCCCGCAGCGTCAACGATTGTGCCATCCTGTGCCCCATCGGGCGCTAGGCGTCAAACCGTTTGACCGTCCGCCGGGGCTGTCCGGGGGACTCAGGGCTTACTCCCCGCAGGCCCTGAAAGCGTGTCAGAGTGACACAGCCCCCGAGGGCTAGACAGCCTAGGTACTCCCCGCAGCCCCCGAGGGCTTGCCACCTTGGCGCTGTCTAGACAATAGGCTGTCTAGACATCAGGCTGTCAGGATGTCTAGACAAGTCAAGACGCACTGCGTCATATCGACAGCCGCGAGCCCCACCGGCGTGTCAGACTGGCACGTCGGCGGGCGAAGATACTCCGATAAATTTAAGCTTTTCAGATATTTACAAGACAGTACTTATTCCTCAATGAAATCGAGGACTTACACTAGACAGACAACCCTAGAGGGAATTGTCAATGGGTAGTCGAATTCCTGATAGGGTTGTGATTTCATAGAGGTTTTAGCTTGTAGAGGGAGAGTTGTCTAGACAGACAGCGTGGTATAATGAGGTTATGCTAGTGTCATTGCCAATCCCTTGCTACAAGTGTCATGCAAATACGTATCGTACCTTGCATCCGAGGGGTTTCGTCTGCTTCTATTGCGGTGCTAGTCCTGACAGAGATACTAGACTTCTTATGACTAGACTGGCAAAGCCGTCTAGTACTGTACTAGACAGTAGTCTTCTTTCTTCCTAGACATACTCGATACTCAGACAGTCTAGACAGTATGTCGTATAGACTACAGGACAGTCTAGACCTAGGGCCTTCACTCTTGACAGTCGTCAGTTGACTGTCTAGACAGATCGGACTAGACAGATGACAATTCTTCATGGTACCTGCCTACTCCACGGAAAGCATACGAAGGGAAAGTACAGAAACGAATGCCCGCTCCACTTCAAAGACAACCAGACAGCCTGGAAGAGGCAACGAGAGGCATTGCTGGCCGGTTCAGGGCAGGGAATCGCCCCGAAGCGTGGGAGCTAGCGGCTCAGTTACTACCCCCGGGGGACCCGTATCGTCGGGTTCTCACGAGATTCCGAAAGACGCTAGACAGGTGGGAAAAGGTAGGGGGGGCTATGAGGGTATTACCCCACGAGCAGAGAGGGCTAGAATCGCCTCCCAGGGCCTCTACAGAGCGAATTCCAGGCCACCCGAGGAAGCGTACGAAGCTCCTCAAGGGCTCACCCGAGGCTAAGCGGTTCATGTGGTCGATGCGACAACGGTACCGTGCCAGGCTCTCCTGGTCGTCTGATCGGTGGCTAGATCCCGATGAGAAACGGCGGCGGATGGAACCCTGCTGGAGAGCTAGACGCAAGGCGAAGGATGACCATATCCTCGCATCTATCCACCCGCACGTACGCCGAGTATTAGGCGATAGAGAGATACTACGAAGACATGGCCGATAACCTGAGTCCAACTGGGGTCCCGTACCCAGAGAAGTCCTATCTCGACCAGCTTGTAGGTAAGGCTGGATTGGGTGCGTACGACTTTCTCACGGGCCTAACTCACATGGACCCGGTTCGGAAATTCCGTAATCCAGTAACGGAGTTCGGGGTCCGTAAGGGCCAGCGCATGGAGTTTACCCCTGAAGGGAAGTACAAAGACGGCGGGGTACTAGAGAGGGGCGACGACGAGTTTACTCCCGGAGGCGGGGCTCAAGAGGCTGGAAACAAGCTTCGTGAGGCTATTAACCTAGCCGCTACGGCTGGTACGCCTGGCAAAGGCGGACGGAAGAGTAATCCCAACTACATCTCCGAGAAGACCCTGAAGGCGATTCAAAGCGGTGACGAGAAGGCTCTCTCTCGTGTTCTTAGAGATCTCCTGCCTATGGTCAAGAAAAGCGCCGCCCATCTCAAGGGTGACCCCTTGTACCAGGACGCGATCCAGGAGGGCCTCCGCTCCGCTATCCAGGATTTGAAACAACTCGATCCTGAATCGAAGGGGAAGTTCAAGACCCAGATGGGCCGTAAGGTACGGGAAGATATCACGATGAACATCGGCAATCTTCGTCGTCCTGTCGAACTTCCGGACCATATCGTGGACCTTCTCCGCCAAGCGGACCAGAAGGCGAATAAAACCTACGTACGTACAGGCCATAACCCCTCTCTCTATGCCTTGTCAAAGATGCTAGGTGTCGAGCCTGAAATCCTAGCGGATGCGTACCGGGCTGCGGATCGAGCCGTGCCGTACTACGAGAGCCAGCGTACCCCATCTATGGCAGGACAAGAAGGCGGTCAGCCTGCGGGTACCCGTATCCAGAGGTCTGCCACAGGAGCGGAGCGTACCTCCGCGCCTCAAGAGTCTCTACCCGAGGGTATAGAACTCCGGAAGGCCCTCATGGACACGATGAACAAGCGAAACATGAGCGCTTCCGAGAAGCAGTATTTCAACATGCTCATGGAAGACCCAGAGAAGAACGCTGAGAAGATCGGCAAGATCCTGGGTATAAAGCCTATTTCAGGCGGGTCAGATGCTCCGCATGATATCCCACGTAAGCCTCTGGAGCCTCTCATCAAACCTACCAAGCGAGAAGAGTACCGTACCTTTGACCCGGATAAAAAAAGCCCCAGGCTTATCAATCCTATTACTAAGCCATATAGTGGTATACTAGATACAGGGCATCCGGAAGGCCCGGCTGATCCTGCGTTCCCCGCGACGAGTGCGAAACGTATGAGAGAGGGTCTGAAAACCTTACGTAGACCCCCATATATCTCTGGATCATCTGATATTCCTATCTCCGGTGGCTCTGGAGAACAGCCGGGAAGGAAAGGCCCAGATAGCGGCTGGGAGAGTCTGAGCGAAATGTACAAGCGTGGCGACCCGAACAGAACGAAATGGGTTACGGAAGCTCTCACTAATAATCCCGGCCTAGCGAAGGCTATGATTAACCGTGGCGGGGGTATCTTCAAGGGTGAGTCCGTAGGCCCTAGCGGTGAGAAGCTATTCTGGTACGATGTCGAGATTCCGGGTATTCACCAGCCTGGAGAGGGTACAACGGGGCTCATCACCCTGTCTGACCTGGCCGCAGGTAAGCTCGGGGCTCAGATCGCAGAGACCTACAAGTCGCACGGCATGGCTAAGCCAATCGGTGGTGGGGCGGGACGTATGTCGGAGTACGGTAGGCAGCAGGACATCAGTAGAATTCTCGATGAGACAGTGGGTAGGTTGAGGGCTCCGATGAAAGAGTCTGACCCAGATATCCTACGGCAGCTTCAGTCTGGTGCTACCCGACAGAATGTAATTCCTGGATTTACTACATCACGTAGTCCTGATCCTCAAGGTTGGGCATATAGGCAGGCTCCTGAGCAAGCGCTCATGATGGATCAAAAGCTTCGTGACTTAGGTCGTCTACAAAATACGAGAACCTCGCCGCTGTCTGTTGTATCGGAACGGCTGCCCTCAGGTTATGAAATGGCGTCGCCTCTCATGTCTCTCAAGGAAGAGATCTGGCCTAAGGGCACAACACCGCCTTGGTTCATGGGCGGGCCTGTTCTGCAAACCCGGCCTGTGGAGCCTGATCCACTGACAGCCGTGTGGAGACTGAAGAATCCGAGCCAATAGGGAGGGCGTATGCTAGAAGTACTCTTTGGGTTCATGGTAGCAACATGGCTATGGACCGTGGGATTCGGGGTGTATGCGTGGTGGCGATATGTCAAGGCTCCGTGGGCTGTGATGCGCAAAGATGTAGCTGCGCTGAACGAACTTATGCAGCAAGAAGCGAAGGCCCGGGAAGAGCTTCAGCTTTGGGTCAAGAATGAGTTCGGCCTCCGCAGGGCGATGGAAGTCACTCCGGAGATGGAAGCACGGGCGGAAGCTCGTATGCAGGCACGGCGGGCCTGGAACATTCCGCCTACAGGGTAGAGATGGGCAGGCCAAAGAAAGTACGAGGAGCCTTCAGTAAGATTCCTCAAGTCATTAAGGCTAAGGGTCGCGTGGCCGGGTTCGAGGCTATGCGGGACTACGCACTCGATAACTGGGAGTTCCTGAAAGGTCACATGAATCCGTATTCTGCCATCAAACTTGCACTCGAAGCGGATCGTCATGCGCTATTCTCTGAGATTGCCGAGATGCGTAAGCAGGGCAAGTTTGACGTGGAACTCTACCACGATCTGTCAGACTTCCTCAAGGGTAAAGTGGACTTCGCTCCCGATAGCTCAGGGGAGAAGGCTGAGATTGGTCCTGTGGACACGGCTCACCTTGGCAAGGCAATGGAGATGATTGACGACCAGCTACGGGAGGATGCGGAGAGATACTCCGATGAGGAGACTGAAAATGAGTAAGCATACTTGGTTCGACCGTAGAGGTAAGCGGCGCACTGCCGCGTTGGAGATGCTGGACACGCCGTTCGAGCGTGACCAGGCTGTACAGGGAGCATTTGGTGACGGGGATCTCGATTACGAACATGAAGCCCAGTACATCAATGACCATGGCACGCCTGCCAAAGGTAGAAAGAAGCCAGCCACAGAGATCACTGCGGGCGGGAACTCGTAGTGGATGGCGACCCCGGTCCTCAGAAGCGACTGCTACCGGAGGTTCATGAGTCAACTGAGAATCCGAGACGAGAGATCCCAAATCGTCCCGCTGAGATTCTCAGACTCCCAAGAAATCCTCTGGAAGTATGTTGCCCCTGTGCTCGACAGCCCGGATGGCAAACTCTGGTTTATAGTGCTGAAGGGCCGTCAGGTATATGCCTCCACTTTTTTCGAGGCCCTCACATTTGCGAGAACTATGGAAAGTGGCAACACCAATTCTTTGGTGATTGCCCAGGACCTAGACAGCAGCACCTCGATCTTTCAGATGGTGAAACGCTTCTATGACCATCTGGCGCTGCCTAAGATCCGCCCTCCAAAGACTAAAGAACTCGTCATCCCATTACGCGAAGGTCCGAGTTACTTCAAGGTTATTTCTGCTGGAACAGCAGCCAAGGGCCGAGGGACCACCCAGACATGCGTACACTGCTCTGAGGTTGCATTCTGGCCGCATGCGGAGGTTATGACAGGACTCTTTCAGGCGATGCCGTACGTCCATAACACTCTCTGGGTCGTTGAGAGTACGGCGAATGGAGTCGAGGGCCACGGCGAGATGTTCTACAGGATGTGGAAAGACGCCGTGTGTGGTAGATCGAAGATGGTCCCGATCTTCATTCCCTGGTTCCTTATGCCGAAGTATAGAGATCCCGAGCTAGTAGAGCCCGACGATTGGGACGAGGAAGAGAGACTTCTAATAGAGAAGTTCAGCAAGTATGGACTCGATGGCCATAGTCTCCATTGGCGTCGGTGGATGATAGCTACCAAGCTTCACGGATTTACCGAAATGTTCCACCAGGAGTATCCTAGCTTCCCAGAGGAAGCATTCATCAGCACCGGACTCCCGGCGTTCGACAGTCTTGCGATTCTAAAGCAGCAGGATAATGTTCGACCTGCAAAGCTTAGGGGGGTAATGGAAGATGGCAAGTTCAGAGCGGATCAGAGAGGTGAGGTGTTCCTGTGGAGTCTTCCGTTGGAAGGAAGGCAATACTGTATTGGGGTTGATACAGCAGAGGGAATTAGAGGCGGCGACTTTGCTTGCGCACAGATCCTGCGGTGCGACACTATGGAGCAAGTCGGAATCGTCCACGGATTGATTCAACCCTACGAGTTCGCTAAAACACTCAACGACATTGGCCGATGGTATAACAACGCCATACTTAATGTCGAGGTTAACAATACAGGCCATGCAGTTCAAGACTTCCTTATTCGCAAGTGGCAATACCCTCGACTACATCCATGGCGTGGTAAGCCAGATCGGATCACCACAGAAACTCGTCTCTGGGGGTGGGAGACCAATTCCTATTCTCGTCCACTACTCATCGAGGCCGGACGACGAGCCATCAACACCGGGCTCTGTACCCTTCACGATTCCGCAACTCTCGGCGAAATCCGCAATTTTTCTCGGGCTGATAACGGCCTGTATGGTGCTCTCGGGGGCCATGATGATCGTGTCCTGGCACTACTTCTTGCCCTGAGATCCCGAGAAGAGAACTACATGGGAGGCCCGACTTACATCGAAGTGCCTATCAGCGATCCTGACTTCAAGGGCAGACGGGTGATTGATATGAGCCGCCCACGTCGTATGCGGGATGTCAAGAAGACGAGTAGAAAGGCCGAGCGAGAGGCTGCTTTCGGACGAGCCCAGGAGGGTGTTCGGAAATGGATGCAGTTGTAACGGGGAGGGAGGATATATGTCTAGGTTTCATAGCCCCGCATGTGTTGCTGAAGAGATTGAAAGTGGACTCATCTGTGGACGACCGATGGAAGTACTGGCTGAACGGGACCCAAGTTTTGGACCCAACTACCGGCCTGGTACTTGGGTGTTCCGATGTCGTCGATGTGGTTCTATTCGGGCCATTGAGAAAACTGTAGTCGAAAGATACTTAGACTCCAAATAATGACCACGTATGCTGCCAGACTTCGTACTAGTCGTAAGTGGCATCAAACCCACCGGGCTGAGTCTCGACAGTATAGACGTGAAAGAGCTAAGGCGCACCGGGCTATAGTCGCTAATCTCAAATCTAAACCATGTCAAGATTGTGGATTAACGTACCCCTCGTACGTTATGGACTTCGATCATGTCCGAGGAACTAAGTTATTCAATATTGCTACTAGTGTTACGCGGTCACTTACGTCACTGATGAATGAAATATTGAAATGCGATGTAGTTTGTTCAAACTGTCATCGTATCCGAACGTATAATCGTACAAAATAGGGGGAGAGCATGGTATGGACTTCATCCACGGGCAACGGCCTCAAGAACCTAAGTCAGATTCCTGGGCGTGCTGCTACACAGACCCAAAGACGGGAGAGAAATGTTCCGTCGGTGGAGACCTTCGTTCCAGGCGCGGACCCGTTTTCCACGAGCACGCCTGTTTTGGACATGGGCCAGAGAGAGACACAACCCTCCGGCAACTCAAAGGTCGATACTATATCTGCCAAAAACACTTCAACGCCTGGGCAAAAGTCCACGGTATGGAGTTTGTCCCCACTGAGTTTCTTGGAGCAACATCCCGAGTTTAGTGACGAAGACCTGGAAGAGTTCGATCCTGTAATCCTCCGTAAGCTTCACCAGTACAGTACCGGAGTCGGTATACCCATCGGCTCCGCTATCCTCGAAATGTTACAATTCCTGATGGATGGAGGCATGTTCGACGGAGAACGTAATACTGGTGAATCCATTGCATTCTACCTCATGAATTATTGGCCTAATTTTGAGTAATGGCTGCTGACGAAATCACAGTCTATAATGCGGATCACGGTAAGACTGGTAAAGAACTACCGCAAGATCCAGATAGAGTCAAGGTAGAAAAGCTACTCTGGGATTGGCTCGATACTATCTCTACGGAATCGGATAAGGTCCGACGCCAGGAAGGTAAGTTCGAGCATTTCGAGGAGTATCTCCAGATCTTCTACGGTCAACATTGGCCGGATACGGTTCCTTCGTACAAGCCCCCGGTAGTAATCAACGAGCTTCGTACCCTGATTCTGACCGAGGCGAGCGACCTAACCGAGAGCCAGCTTCGAGTCTACGTGATGAAAGATCCGCGACTCGGTGGTCGTGATGAGCAAGCGGAGCGCGCGTTGCGGGCCTTGTGGATCGACCAAGAGATCGACATGAAGATCCTCACAGGGATTTGCTGGGCGCTCGTGCTTGGTACAGGATTCCTGAGAACTCAATGGGACCCAGATCTCGATAAAGGCATGGGTAATGTCTTGGTCGAGTCACTTGATCCTCGACTAGTCATGCCCGATCCTGATGCGATTGACGATAGGAAGATGGCGTACTGTATCATCGAGTCCTATATGGACCTATCGGAGATTCGTAGACTGTTTCCTATCTCGGGAATGCGAGTCAAACCCGAGTCTTCGTATAGCGTCAGAGACCGCAGCAAGACGGACTATGAGCCGTCGTCCTGGCAGAACTACCAGGGTCCAATGTCCGAGAGGGATACACTTCTCGGGAATCGTATCGCGGGATACAAGAAAGCCCGAGCCAGGGTGCTCGATTGCTGGGTTGACGATCCGCGTACCGAGTCTGTAGTGGAACCGAAGAAGAATCCTGACGATACTCCAGTTCATGACGAAAACGGCAATCCAATCCTTGAAAAGAGTATTCGTAGTAAGTACCCTAATGGTCGGCGTATCATTGGTGCTAATGGTGTTATTCTTTTCGATGGAGATGCTCCGTCGCCTGATCGTGATCCTGGCCTTGTTCGACTTGTTCTAGAGCCTACTCTAGGGAGATTCTGGGGTCAGGGATTCGTTCACCAGACCGCCGAGCTTCAGGTCGCGGCTGACAAACTCATGTCGTCCGTGGTCGAGAACGCGATCCGGCTGAACAACGGTATTGTCAAGGTAAGTACAGACACGGGACTCGACACGGAGAACTTCGTAGGTATTCCGGGGCAGATCGTTCAGATCAACCGAGGATCTACTTTCGATATCATGTATCCTCCTGCGATGCCTGCTGATATGGTTCAGGCACCGTGGAAGATGCTGGATATGCAGCGGCGTATATTAGGGTTCCCAGAGCCTCGTACTGGACAGGGGGGACGGGGTAACGTGTCTCCCGAGTTGACCGAGACTGAGATTTCTCAGGCAATGTCTGGTACTCGTCTTCGGTCTCGTATGATCTACCAGGCGGTAAAGAGATTGGCTGAGCTAATCTTTGCCCGCATGGCCGCAGGTTATACTGTGGGCAGAGTTATCCCGGCAGTCGAGGGTGAAGAGTTCAAGCCGGTACAATGGCAGCCGCTGGACAATCCGGAGAAATACAGGCTGTACGTCGATCCTAGTTCCTTCCAGGTAATGAGCAGAACGATGCTTAAGCGTCTGGGCCTAGCGCTCTACAAGATGAAGGGCATCGACAGAGATAGTCTGTTGGAGACCATGGGCTGGCCAGACTGGAAGAAAGTTAGTGCCCGCATGGCCGAGGGCGAAAAGTTCCAAGCAATGCTTAAGTTGTATGGCCGAGGGGGAGGGAAGAAGTAATGAGTGACTTTATGGTCGCCTTTTGTCCGCATTGTTCAGAGCCGTTGTACCGTTCCACGAAGCCTATGGAGATGGGACAGCAGGGTAGTCCTAGTGATTTTCAACCGATCGCTGAACATATCCCGCCTCCAGACGGGGATGTTCCTACATGCTACGAGTGTGGCGGGACTCTCAAGGTAGTACCTGAATCCGTTCTAAAAGGCAAGCCCCAAAGAGCAGCCGAGGCGCAGCGTACCCAAAAACCGACAGTCACACCGCAGCGTCCAGTGCAGGCTCCACAACTTGTGGAGACTCTCTTTGAGGTTGGTGAAGGCGAGCAGATCGTGAATCTAGGCAAGGATACCGAGAATAATACCATCATCCTTACGAACAAACGAATCGTTAGGCTTAGGGTATGAGAACGCAGGTAGTAGATGTCTTTCAGATTGGTGCCGGTTACGTGGTGCGTGGGACAGTGGACGGTCATCCCGTGTCAGTTGATCTACCCTCAACTTACATTGACAGGCTGGATCGAGACACCGGCAGGGCGTACATGGCTAGGTGCCTAGAGAAGATTTATGTCGCTACAGTGGTAGATCATGCCAATCGGAGGTCTTAATTCTTGGGTCGGTGGAATCCAAGGGGATCACGGATGGACTGCGGGATCAGTTCTGGTGAATCCCACAGATGGAACCGTGCTTGTGGTGGTATCGGGTATCGGTGCTGGGAACTACCTATTCGCCGTGAGTGGATTTGGCACGGTCGCGTGGACGTACGATATCCAGCTACAAGATAGCGGCGGGGGTGTTGTTACAACTCAGCGTAGAAACCCGATTGCTGGCACAGACGATTTCCTATTTCCCAATAAAGTTACTGTACCGACGAATGGACAAGTCAAGCTTATCCTCCGTGGGAATATTACAGGGTCAACCCAGATGAGTATATTCTACCAGGAGGTAGGATAATGAAGAAGGTTATCGAATGGACTAAGGAGCAATTACGTTCTTTGGCTATTGGTAACCCGCTTGAGTACTGGGTGGATTCGGGAAATGCGTGGGTCGATTCCGTAACCCCGTTCCACACATGCGGTCATGAGCATAAATCCTACTCGATCAATCCAGATAGCACGACTGAGTGTATTGATTGCTATCGTAAACGAGTGAAGTAGTTGGCCTGGTCCTTCGTTGGCGGTACTGTAGCTCCAAATACTAATACAGTTACTCGTAGTGTAACATCAGGTAATTTATTAATTGTTGGGGCCTGGGGCGCAAACAATGATACTCTAACAATCTCTGATGGTGTTAATACTTGGACCCGCATAGGATCGCAGCTTAATGATACCACTAACAATAACTCCCTAACCTGGTGGTGGGCGGCTGCTGCGACTACTGCTTCGATAACTGTCACAATCTCAGGAATGACTGCGACTACTGCTACCTGGATTGGAGAGTGGAATAGTAGTAATGGGAACGTAGCATCGACGGCACTGGATGTTGCGACACAGAATAGCCATTTTACTAATAACTCGGGCTCGTCAGCGGCTGATGGTGATACGTCTGGATCTATTACTACGACGCAAAATGGTGATCTGATAGTATGTTGGATTGCCGATACTCAGAGCGCGGGCGATGGGACTACGTTCTTTACTGCGGGTACAAATTTTACAAGCCGTGCAGGTATAACCCACGACTCAGTAATTGGAGATGGTATCTGGCATGGCGAAGATCTGGTACAAGCAACCGCAGGCGCTATTACGGGAACTTGGACATGTAAGAACACCGATGCATACGGGTGTCTTGTCGGGGGATTCAAAGAGCCAGCCGCATCAGGGGATACACTAATGGGAGCTATACTTCTATAGTATAAGAGGATTCAATGCATAGCAAGCGTAGTCATGAGGGTTATTTGATGATAGACCACAAGAACAGCCCCGGTCTATCAGATGAGTTGCTACATAACGTAGCCACGAGAACCTCGGCTCCTGAGCTACCGGCCGGAGCGGGTCGTGGGATGTTTGAAGCCCCGACGATCACCTGTTCGCATTGTCAGAAGGGGATTGTGATAAACCCACTCCGTAACCGTGACAGATCATATTGCTCGAAATGCGATCATTATATCTGTGACAATCCATGCGGGCTAGACTATAAAGTATCGGGTGGGGTATGCCGGTCCTATAAGGCACTCATCGAGAAGCTATATGAACAGGGTTTGAAGGAGATGAATAATGTCTAAGAGAGTCTATGGACCGACGGCTGGAGGTATTACTCCGACCGCCACTGCGGATACGACTAACCTCGCCAACAACACGGGCGCGATTGGGTATGTTGGCGCATTCCTGGGGGCGTCGGCGATTCAGCAAGCGAAGTTCTATGAGTTCTATCAGGGCGGTCTTGCAGGAGCGTCTGCACCGACAATCATGGTTGTCGCGCGTGACAGTACTCTGGCGGCCACTCTGGGCGCGACTATCTCGACGGATGATGTGATCGACGCTTCCGCCGTGGCGCTCGGTACTCCGTTGCTAGTCGGGAATGTCTGGACTACGCTTCCCCAACGGTCTTCGACCCGGCACTTGTTAAATCTATCCTACAATGCCTTCGGAGGTGTCGTGCGATGGGTTGCGGCTCCCGGTGAGGAACTGGCGTTGATTGGGAACGCGGTTAACACAGGGGAAATCTCGTGGAGTGCATTCACGGGAGGTACTCCGGGACTGATGTCTGCCCACGTGGTATACGAAACTACATAGCAATACAGGTTAAGTGGCTACAGTATTTCGCCCTCCGGTTATAACACGGATCACCCGACCGTGGTATGAAAACGGGTACGTACAGAGCACAAACTTCAAGCTACTGGGCGGTGGTACCCAACCATTCAACCAAACGGACTGGCCGGTACCAAAGGGTCCTGGGGAGAGAATCCATAATCGTACGTGGCTTGCATCCCAGAATATTGCTCCATCCCTAATTCCGTTCCATCAGACTGACTGGCCCAACCCTCGTGGTTATACACCTGGTATAGACCTTCGTACTTGGGTGCTACAACGGAATCTCATACCGCCTCCGCAGTCGCCATTCCATCAGACTGATTGGCCTAACCCGAGAGGATATACTCCTAATATCGAACTTCGGACTTGGCTCCAGCAACGGAATATCGCCCCGTCGCTTGTGCCATTTCATCAACTCGATTGGATAAACCCTAGGGGTATCCGGTCTGCAATCGACCTGTCGTGGTATTTGCAACGGTTCCTGGGGTCAGGTGTAACTCCTGGGCAACGAAAACTAATCATACAGTGGCTTCGTCGGTTAGAGTTATTGAATCTCCGAGGTAGTTTCGATGGAAGTTAGCAGAGAAGTTTGGGCGTACATAGCTGGTTTATTTGATGGCGAGGGTACCGCTACTGTAGCTTCAGACGGACGGCGTATTTGGGCCGTGGCATCTATTACGTTGGTTACGCCGGCAGTGTTAATATATCTAAAATCCATGTTTGGCGGGTCTCTAAAGCCGGATACTCCTAAGAAATCCACTCACAGAGTCTCTTGGCGGTGGGTACTTACTGGCCCTCCTGCGGTGAAATTTTTGTCGTATCTGCGCTCGTATCTACGAATAAAGGATAGAGCGGTTGAAGCTGTCCTCGAAGCGGCTGCATTAGTCGGTAAACGCGGGCGTAGACTTTCGATACTCGATATCGAATCCCGCCGAGAAGCGATTATTAAAGTTCGAGAGGTAAATAAGCGTGGCACGTGAAATTTCTCGTGAAAAGGCGCGGACCATTCTACACGACAAAAGCGTACGCGGTCATCCACTGACTGATAGGCAGCGACGCTTCTTCGGTGCTCGTGCTAGTGGGTATTCCCGAAAGAGAAAACGAAAGAGGAGCAGGCAGTAATGAGTTCACCAGTAGGCGCGTACGTTCATGTGACTAACGATACGACTAATCAGACTAACCTGCCTGGGACAGCAAGCGGGATTACTCTGATTAAGGTCATCGTTAACCAGAAGGCCGCCGCCGCATCGTTGCTGACACTCAAGGATGGCACGAATGTCATTGCGGTCATTGACGTGGCTGCGACCCCCTCTGGTACTGTAATGGATTTCTCAGTACTTTGTGCTGCGACTCTCAGTCGTACATTTTCGACTACTTCAGGTGCTACGTCGGATCTGACGTTCGTGCTTGGGTAGACTTCGATCTCTCTAGCTGACGCTAGAGAGGCCGGTGAGAGCCCGGAAACTGTAAAGGCTAAGGCTCTCCCAATCACATAGGTGAGCGCAAGCTCCCGGAAAGGTGTAAAGTATGGCGCGTCGGCGTGGTCGTAAGAAGCACCGGAAGTAAGTAGAACTAGGTTTTGCCGGGTGTACCTAGATAGGAAACACCCGGCAACATCCCCCCAACAGGAGTTCATAATGCGTAAGCGTGGTCGTAAGAAGAAGCGGTACTAAGGAGAAAACAATGGCGAAGTCGCCTGTTCACGAAAACTTTCCGTATCAGAAGCCAGTCAGCGGGTCTCAGCTACTGACTCCCATGACACAGCCGGTGGACAATGGGGAGAGTCTTGGTGGGATTGACGTGGAGGTTGATACCACCGGTGTCAATGTCCCCGACTCTATCGGTCTACTCCCGGCTAACCACAAGACCAAAAAGGGCGGTAAGAAGTAATGCCGCCGCAGGTGCCCGGAATGCCGCCTATGCCTGGCATGCCTATGCCCGGCCCCATGGGTGCAGGAGCGCAAGGGGCACCTGGAGCGGGAGACCCGTTTGCGGCTAACCCAGATCTAGCTCTCGGAGCTATGGCTGAGTTGACGCCAAAGAATGTGAATCCCACTCAGGCACTTACCAAGATTACATCAGCCTTGGATAAGATGCACAAGCTCGCTATGCTTATCCTGCCCCAAGCCATGCAATGGAATCCAAAGCTGGCTAAAGAAATGCACTCTATCGCAAAGCAAATTCTGGCAGCCAAGCTCGATGTCACCAAAGAGCAGCTTCCAGGCCCACCGCCCGATCTCATGCTGGGACTCCAGGACTCAGTTGGCCTGCCTCCGACCGTTGGAGCCGGGATGGGCGGAACGTCGCCTAGTGCGCCTGGGTACTAATTGATCCTTGGAAACCCATCGACACTGACAATCCTCGCCGGACCCTTATAGGACAAACGGTAGTGGAATCAGGAGGGAAACATGCCCACGTTTGATGAAATCGTTGGAAATAAAAAGGATTACGCTGACGAGGTTAAGATTGATCTCGGTAATGGCGTAACCGTGACGCTAGGTGATATTCGCTCTGGCTACATGAAGGATGCGGACTATCGCCAAAAAACCGCAGAGGTTGCGCGTCAGCGCCGTGCTCTCGAAGAGGAAACGTCCAATCGTCAAGCAGCCTTCCTTGAAGCGGAGGCCAAGCTAACCGAATGGACCAAGAGCCTTATGGAATCGAATCCGAAGATGTCTCGTCAAGAGGTTGAGGAAGAGATGGAGACAGACCCCAGGTACAAAAAGCTGATGAAAAAGTTTGAGGATATGGAGTCTGCAAGTAAAGAGAGCACAAAGAAGGTAGAAGTTCTGGAGAGAACAATTGCTGACGACCAAAGGAATCGAATGGTCGCGGCTCATCGTCAGGTTCTATTCAGTCTCAAGCAGGCTGACCCGAATCTGGACACGGATGCCCTGGTCGAGTTCGCGCAGTCTAGGGGTATCCCACGCTTGGATGATGCGTATGTGTTGTTCCGGCATGGAGATATGGTCGAGAGTGCCCGTAAGAAGGCTATCGAAGAGACTGTAAAAACTACGACCGAAAAGGTCAAGCGTGAGATGAGTCAGCCAATTCTGAGTACTTCTAGGTCGAAGGTAATCAAGCCCGCTCCGGATGCACCGAAGTCCATGGACGAAGCCATGGAGCAAGCGCTGAACGATGAAAGCATCATCGCACTCCTCTCGGGGCAGTCAGCGCAGTAAAAATTCGTTTTATCAATAGAGGTTCATCATGGCACTTGGCGTGAGCGTGTCTCAGCCTCCTGTGACACTAATTAATACGGCCAATGCTGTCAGCCAAAAATATTTCGTTCCCTTCATCTCAGATAACATTTTCCTTCCGAGCCCGGCTTGGTGGAGAATGACCCGACTGGGTAAGAAGCTGAAGGGCGGAGCCAGCATCGTTCTCCCTGTCGCGTTCATCGAGGAAACCTCGGGTGGCGCGTACTGGGGTGCGCAGATTCTGGATACGTCGCTTCAGGACTCGGTTACTCCGTCTGAGTGGCAGTGGAAGCCATATTACCAAGCGATAGTAATTCCGTATCTCGACATTCTGTTCAACTCGGGTCCCACGCAGGTCGTGGATGTTATCAAGACCAAGGAAGAGATCGCCATGGCGTCCCTTCTGCAAAAGCTGAGCCGTGCCCTATGGCACACCAGCCCGCAGAATACGACTAACGATCTGGACGACTTGGTTGCGGCCTGTGCGACCACGAACAACACCTACGGCGGTATCGACCGGAGCCAGGCGGCTAACGCTTTCTGGAAGCCGGGCGGGCCTACCGGCACTATTACCAACCTTGGTGGCGCTCTGACTAACACCGCCATCCAGACTGCGTACGGTGCGGTGACGTTTGGTAACGATGAGCCGGATACCATCCTGACAACCCAAGCTGGCTACAATGCCTTCTGGGGTCTCCAGGTCGGTAACATCCGGTACCTGAATCCTGACGAAGAGACCACTCGTGTGGGCTTCCGGCGTCACTTCGTTTTCAACAACGCAGTGGTGCTGCACGATCAGTTCATACCGTCGGGCGATCTGTTTGTCCTCAACACGAAGTACATCTGCGTGTATTTCCTCTCGGATGACTACTTCACCATTGATCCGTTCCTCAAGCCGAGCAACCAGCGCATTCTCGTGAGCAACATCTACGTCACGCTGAACGTGGTGGTCAAGTCTCCGCGCATGCAGAACGCGATCACTGGTATTACCAACGCATAGGAGATTACCATGGCTCAGACAATCAATACGGTAGATCTCCAGTTCTTCGATGCAGGAATGATCTATAACCAGGCTGCCCGTGTTTCCATCGCGGATCAGACCTACACCACGAACGGCACGATCAGTGCCGCGCAGAACATGGCGATTGTCGGACTTCTGCGCTGCCGCGTCCGTGTTCGGATGAAGACCTTCGCTGCGGCGGCGGGTGCGGCTCCTGGTACTATCACATTGAAGGTTTCGACTACCTCAGCGATGACTTCGCCTGAGCAAGTCGCTTGCGTGGCGTGGCCACAGGTGACTGCGACGACCGACATCATCGAGTTCGATCTGTTCGGCTGGTCCCACACCGGGTTCCAGTTCGCGCAGTTGAGCGTAGCTGGACTGACAAACACGACTAGCACCGTGACTTACGACGCGGTGTTTGACGGGGTGTAAGCAAAAAGGGTACGGCCCCCGGCTTCGGTCGGGGGCCATATCAAAGGGGACTCTAGATAATCAAGGGTTCGTCCCCTTGACAGTCGTGAGAACCCTCTCTGGGAGGGGTTATGAATCCTGTTCCGAATACTGGGTTCCCACCGGGAATCGTAGCGATCTGTTCTCAAGATGTTGTTCGATGTGTGCCGTTCGTGTGGGCTTTGCTACAACTGGACGTGCCGCAAGATACGCACTGGGCTTGGCAAGTCAGCGCGTATATTCACGAGAATCGTAACATGTGCGTCAAGAACATGTTGGACGACCCGAAGTACAAATGGATATTCTTTCTCGATGACGATAATACGTTCGAGAGAAATATCCTCCTCAAGCTGCTAGCGCATGATAAGCCAATCGTGGGGTCCTTTTACGTCAAGAAAGGGTATCCCTATATTCCCCACTTGTATCACTTTGCTGAAGGGTGTACGGAACCTCCATATGAGAACTTCAAATTGATGGATATTCCTGAGAATACACTCTTTGAGGTTGATGCCCTCGCCACGAGTGGGTTGCTTATACGCCGAGAAGTACTCGAACACCCGGAGATGAGGGATCATCCCTTCGAGTTTCTACGGCATATGGGCGAGGATATGGCGTTCTGCTATAAGTCACAGAAGCTAGGCTATAAGGTCTATGTAGACACTAGCCAGATCATGATGCATTGGGGAACGTCGAGCGTGCGTCCAGGCCGGTCTGAGGATGGCACCGAAAGTGTGGTACTGCTTCGCGCCGGGCTTGGCGTAGATCTGGAGATCCCATGAACACTCATCAGTTCCCTACGCGCAAGATCGACGTAGAACCCGGGATCGACAGTTTAAAATCAATGTTCCCATGGCCACGCGAGAAGCCAGAAGCGGTCATGGATGTCATAGGCACCTTTCCAGAGCAAGGTACAGTGTGGAAGGCTATAGAATATTTCCTTCCCACAGACGCGAAGCTGATCGTAGAGCTAGGCACCTTCTACGGGGCTAGCTTGAGATTCATGGCTTTGCATGCTACCCAAGCTACTCTAGTAGCTGTGGATACCTGGTTAGGAAGTCCAGAATTCTTTCTGAGGAAGATCGCGCCCCCTATTGACAACACTAGGTTGTACGAACAGTTCTGCAAGAACATGTGGGACATGAGAGAGAGAATCATTCCGGTGAGGAATACGACTTTGAACGGGCTGTCTCTACTTCTGAATCTAGAGATTAAGCCCGATTTTGTTTATGTGGATGCCGCGCATGATGCCCTCTCCGTACTAGCGGATCTTGTAGCCATCAGTTCACTCGGTACGGGTATTCGTATCGTAGGTGATGATTATGACGCACACGGCGTACAAGATGCGGTACAGCGGTATAAGGCTCACTGCCCTGGAATCAAGCTTGAGGCAGGTAACAGGTGGTTCTCCTTCGTGACGGTGTAAGATGCAGGTATACCAGAACGTAGCACAAGACGTTGGCGGCAACGCTGTCGCTGGAGTTTCAGTCACGGTGTTTATCACCGGGACTCTAACTAAGGCGGTGTTATTTTCTGACAACGGGGTTACCCCTCTAGCGAATCCTTTCATCAATTCGTCTGACGGGTCATTCCGATTCTATACAGCCAATGGCAGATACGATATCGTACTGGCGAAGGCAAACTACACGTTCTCAGCAGTAGACTTGTCGGATATCTTGGTCTATGACCGTGCCGGTCTTGGTATGGTGAACATCAAAGACTTCGGAGCCAAGGGCGATGGAATCGCAGATGATACTACGGCCCTGACTACAGCGATTGCAAATGCTCAATCTATTGGTGGAGATGTTATCCTTCCGTCCGGCGTGTATCGTATAACCTCTACCGTCGTGATAGGTCAGGCAGTACGTATCATAGGTCAGGGCGCAGGGGTAGGTGGCAATACTACCGCAGGAAACGATGACAGTAAGTCAGTTGTCATAGATCACGATTTTGTGGGCGATCTGTTTCAGATAGTTGGAGTCAATGGGAACGTACTAGCTGGCGTAGGCTCGGCTCTAGACAATCTTATTCTACGACAGATCAACGGAAATGGTACCGGCGCTTCAGGAAAGTGTATCTCGGTTGTCAAGGCATCCGATACGTTTGCCCCATCGTGGATAAAGATTTCTCGTCTTGCTATCGAGGTAGCTACTGGAAAGAACGACTGGTCCATCGGTATAGAGCTTGACGGTAGCGCTGCGGCTACCGGCCCTTCCGCTGGCGGGGGTCTTCGTGATACAGTAATCTCAGACGTACGTATTACCTCTGGGGCGAATGCTTCCCAATCTGTGGTCATTCGGTCTTGTGGCAACGTGTGGATGCGGGATGTCACGTGTAATCTCTCTAAGGCTATTGTCCTAGTTACTGGGCCTTCAGTGGCTAAGGCGTCGGGTAACGTCAATATGTCGAATGTCGGCGGAGATACATTATCGTTAGACCAAGTATTGTCGGGGGGTATTTACGGAGGTGTATGGGGTACCTATCAGGACACTGCGAATACTACGGGAATACAGATTGATCTAGCCAATCTTACGAATACCCCTACTTTCAATGCTATCAATAGCCACTTGTTTGTCGGCAAACTTGGTGTTACTGGTGCCCCGTCAATATGGACTTCTAATGGCTTGGAGTATAGATCCGGACTAGTGCAATTCCGGGCGGGAGTAACCGCAAATTTTGGTACCGTTGATGCGCAGGCATTATCACTTTTTTCTAATGGTAGTACAGCTTTGCGTCTGGAGAATGACCAGAATGCCAGGTTCCAATCCGGGTTCGTTCCTAAGCTGACACGCCCTGCCTATGGTGCCACAGTTACACTTAACATCCTTACGGCTAAGGATTTCTGGGTTACCGTTACCAATGGCACTGCCTTTACAGTCGTTAGTAATGGCTCCCCGTACGATGGGCAAGAGATTACAATTTGGATCAGTAATCAGAGCGGTGGTGCCATGGGTGCTATCACCTGGCCCGGTCAGTACAAAATGAGCGCCTGGACTAACCCTGCCACCGGACAGAACAGAAGTATTACTCTAGTCTTCGATACCACGACAGGGAATTGGCACGAGACAAACCGAACTCCTAATGATGTTCCGAATTAAGGTGATTCATGCCCGCGATTCTTACTCCGTCTACCCTCACTAGCCCAGGGAATCTTATCACGTCGATTCGGTATCAAATCCCGGATCGGACGAATAACGATGATCCGGCTGCCGATGGTAATGCTTTTACCGCAGCCCAGTTGATGACATGGATCAATGACGCTAGCGAGCTAATCGCTATCGCTGCGCCTGTTATCAAAGACTGGTGGGGCGTGCAGAGTATCACCGGCCAGGATATCTATCCTCTTCCTGCTTATCTGACTGATGTCATGAAGGCATGGTTCGATCTGAAACCCCTTACCGTAGCGGCTGAAGGCGATGATATCTTTACTACGAAGGTGAGCGGCCCATCGTGGTGGTTCGGGATGCACGCAACACCGTCGGAGAATAACTCTTGGCATATATGGCCGTCGCCTAATCGCACTGGCGCAGTGACAACCTTAACCGCCAGCATTACTGCTACGGATACGTCGATTCCAATCACTACCTCGGTAGGCTTTATGAGCTTCGGGTTTATGACTATCGAGAGCGAACTTATCCGGTACGCTAGTCTACCTAATCCCACCGGGGCTGGGAACATCACGAACGTGCTGAGAGGTCAAGGTGGTACGGCGGCTGCGGGGCATAACAACGGCTCTACTGTGACGGAAAACAACGTGATGCTTCAGGTGTCACGTTTGCCTATCCGTATCCAGTCGATCAACAACCCACTTGAGATCCCTATTGCGCTGTGGCCATTGATAGAACTGTACGTCTTATCGAAGGTTAGAGAATCCGAACAGAACCACGAGATGGCACTCCAAATGCGTCAGGACTTCTTTAAGCTTACGGAGCAGTTGGCTAATAAGGCGCAGCTACAGAAGCCACGCCAGGGTCTTCAAGTACGTATCCTTCCGATGGCGAGACAGTTGTACGCTGGTAGGGTCTATATCCCGTAGTCCATGAACTGGCTTAACTATCTTATCATTGGCGGATACGCTTACACGACTATCGTGGCTGGTTGGTTTCAAGTGATGCTTAGTTGGGTACGCGGAGATATCGCGGAACTCCGTAAAGAGATAACTAACGAGACTCACCACGAGATAGAATCTTTGAAAGAGCGCGTATCAAGACTAGAGGGCAAGACCGATGCCTAAGCTGAAGCAAGACCGTCAAGATGACTTCGGCGGAGGCATCAATGCAGTCACGAACCCTTACAAGCTAAAGAAGAATCAGGTACAGAGATCAAATAACCTGATACTCGATGAACATGGGTCTCTTCGCACTAGGGATGGTTACAATATCATCACTGCGGCCCCCGGTACCGATCCTGTTGTGTTTCGTGGAGTTCTCAACAAGGTGAATGGATCTAGTATACCTTATGCGGTTACGGCTCCTCAAGCACAGCCTCTACAACTTTTCCGTACGGACACATCCCCCTGGACTCTGGTAGGCGCGCTGGTGTCATTCGAGGGACTTACCGCCTTGCCGCAGTCAGCTACACTGTTGGACACCGAAGTGATATCAGTCGGCTACAGTACCCCGTCTACATGGGATGGCACAGTCCTCAGCAACATCACTAGCACAGCCGGACAGACTACCCCTCCAGGTGCGAGGCATCTGATCTACCATCTAGGTGCTCTATGGCTGTGGAATACGTTCTCTACGACTAGCTCCCTTGATGGAGCTTCGTCTCTGCGGCAGTCAGATATCAACAACTTCAACTCGTGGCCTAATAGCCAGCAGACGTTCGTGGGCAAGGATGACGGCCAAGTCGGTACGGGCATGGCCACCTTCACCATCGCAGAAGCGGGT
>JACXTT010000763.1_pt1 | contig 55229 bp, 47 predicted proteins | sample 9270951 | NCBI WGS metagenome assembly JACXTT01 (sample SAMN15532306, study PRJNA645909) | rock metagenome | isolation source: weathered quartz diorite | place: Puerto Rico | collected 2017-06-21
CGCACCTTGTCACTGCTTAGCCATCCAGTGACCCATACCTGCGTCTGCAGATTGTAAAGCGCGATTAGCTCCTCAATCTCCGCTCGCATCTCGCCATCGCCCGCGAATACCAGTTCGAACTTTGTCCCGAGTTTCGCCAAGCGCCTAGCAGCCTCTATCAATAAGACGTGCCCCTTTTGTCTGATCAGCCTTCCAACGCAGATCAAGCGCCGCGCAATGGTTGGAGAGGCCGGCGGAACAGCGGAAAAGTCTGCCTCCAGTCCGCAATGTACCACGTGCACTTTAGGCCAATACTGGGGTTCCACCAAGCTGTAGATTTGACTGCGGCCAAACGAGCTGACGGCAACCACAAATTCGCAGCATCTGACCTTTTCCGCCAAACGAATGATTTTCGCCTTCTCGAATTCCTCCGGACCGTGGATCGTGAAACTCCATCGCGGCCCGCCCAAAGCATGCACTAGCATGGCGACCGTCGCCGAGTTCGTGCCAAAGTGAACATGTACATGCTGGATATCGGCGGCGCGAAACCATGATTCGATCCGGCACGCCTCGGCCAGGTACACCAAGTGCACCGATAACGGACGATCGGCACGGCGGCCGATGCGCCATACAAGCGACAATGCCCGCAATAAACGGACAGGCCGCAGGAGCGCCATTCGCGCCAATGCAATTATGAGATAAGGTGCTCCACCCCGGAGCGCATAGCGCGTGCAGCCCTGTTCAAGCTGGTCTTCACGATCCGGCAACACATCATTCCAACCGCGAAGCGATATACGCATGATACGAATCTCTTTTCGCTCAAGAGCGAGTATTTCGCGGCGAATAAAGCTATGGCTTACCTTCGGATAATTGTTTATGAGATACGCGATTCGCATTTTCTTATCACTTGTATTCAATCAATTGTGCGGTCGGGCGCGAGATGCAGCGGCGCATGAACCAATCTGCCCCCAGCCCTCAGGAAAGCGGCTTAACGCCTGGAACATCGCCAACAGCGTGCGATTGTCAATCAGTTTTGAATCGATCTGGCCCTCTGTCTGACCGTTTGACGCTGGATGATCGCGGCCCTCTTTGTCTTTCGGGATGCCGGTGGCGAAGGATGCATTCAAGCTTGCGTTGGCTTCGGCAATCTACGGATCGAGGTCAGGCGCGATTTTCTTGCGCAACATGGCATGGAAAACCGCTCGACGAGTTTTCGGGTCTCGACGAGCGCGGGGGAACCAGCCTCAAAGGCAGCAACGCTGACGGATTCAAAAGCCTGCCTTCAATCCATTGGTTGACTTTGCGCCGCCCGATAGGTCAGTGCCAGCGTCCAGCCCGGACTGTTGACTCCACTGCATGCCGGACCCCTAAAGAACTATCGATATGCGCCAAGCCAAAAGACGCGGAAACGCAAAAAATCACTCGACGCAGCAGCCTCATGTAAAGGACCGCCTGGCTCAAATTGTGACCTCGCGCCCTTGACTGAGATTGCGGCACTGGCGGACGCGCTGGCCCCCAGTTTCTATCGCACTTAAAATAAAAATCCGCCGGTATTACTTTCGACCGGGCGGACCCTTGTCTTTGGAACGGTAAGGTTTCGGGCCACAATCGGACAACATTTTTTAATTTATAGCGTTGCATTGAACGGCTGGTCCGGGTCTAGGCATGTGCACCTGGCAAGGACACCGCCTTACGATTGCAATGAACGTCAACTGCGCCTGTTGCGATAACGCCGGATGAGAGCATTGGTTGAGCTGTCGTGGGCGAGATTTGGCTCGCCGCCAGCTTGCAGCTCCGGGATGATGCGACTCGCCAATACCTTGCCGAGTTCCACGCCCCACTGGTCAAAGCTGTCGATCGCCCACACCGCGCCTTGGGTAAATACGCTATGCTCATAAAGAGCTACGAGGCTGCCAAGACTTTCAGGCGTCAGCGCATCGGACAAAATGACATTGGTCGGACGGTTTCCCTCCGTCACCCGGAACGGCAACTGGAAAGCGACAGCGCCCTCTGCTGCCAGCTCCCCGGCCGTTTTGCCGAACGCGAGCCCTTCCGCCTGCGCAAAAAGATTTGCCATCAGAAGATCGTGATGATCCCGGTATTGGCTGAGCGGCCGGCAAAAGCCGATGAGATCGCACGGAATAAGCTTGGTTCCCTGATGGATTAGCTGGTAGAAAGAATGCTGACCATCGGTGCCCGGCTCGCCCCAGATAATGGGGCCGGTCTGATAATCCACGACCCGGCCTTCGAGATCGACATGTTTGCCGTTGCTCTCCATTTGCAACTGCTGCAAATAAGCCGGAAAGCGTGCAAGCGCTGCCGAATACGGCATGATTCCGATCGTCTGTGCCGCGAAGAAATTATTGTACCAAACGCTCAGCAACCCGAGCAGCACTGGCAAGTTCGCGGCCAAGGGCGCCGTGCGAAAATGCTCGTCCATGGCGTGAAAGCCCGAGAGCATTTTGCCAAAATTTTCCGGGCCGATGGCGAGCATGGTCGATAGGCCAATCGCGGAATCCATGGAGTAGCGGCCGCCAACCCAATCCCAGAAGCCGAACATTTGCGCCGTGTCGATACCGAAGTCTGCGACCCCGCGGGCATTAGTCGAGAGTGCCACAAAGTGCTTGGCCACCGCGGCGTCGCTGCCAAGCGCCTCAACGATCCAGTTACGCGCCGTCGCGGCATTGCCCATCGTCTCCAGCGTCGTGAAGGTCTTGGAGGCCACGATGAACAAGGTCTCACTTGGATCAAGATCCTGGGTTGCTTCGTCGAAAGCAGCGCCATCCACATTAGCGACGAAGCGGAATTTCATTGAGCGGTCGCTGAACGCGCGCAACGCGAGATAGGCCATCTCGGGACCCAAATACGAGCCGCCAATGCCGATATTGACGACATTTTTAATTGGCTTGCCGGTATGTCCCAGCCACCTCCCATCACGCACATGCGCGGCGAATTCGCCCATACCGTCGAGAACCGCGTGAACATCGGCCACCACATCATGGCCGTCGATCCGCATGACGGATCCCTTGGGTGCGCGCAGCGCCACATGAAAGACCGCACGCTCTTCGGTAACGTTGATCTTGTCGCCGCGAAACATCGCATCGCGCAGAGCCGCGACACCGCGTTCTTCCGCGAGCCGCAGGAGCAACTTCAGCGTCTCTTCGGTGATGCGGTTTTTTGAATAGTCGAGATAAAGTCCTGCCCCTTCCGCAACAAACCTTTCGCCACGGGCGGGGTCCATCGCAAACAATTCGCGCAGATGCAAAGACTTGATCTTGTTGTAGTGGATCGCCAGAGCCTGCCACGCCGGCGTCGCTGTCGGTTTGATTTGGATCATCACTTGTTCCCGGTCGAGGCTAGACGAGAGCCTTGGACTTCGTTCCGATTGATTTCATCAAGTCGGCCCAAGAGTCGTCGAAGGATTTTGCGCCTTCTGTCTGCAACTTGCTTGCCAGGGCCTGAACGTCAATGCCAGCCTTGCCATGGGCTGCGACGGTCTCGTCGCCGCCGCCCCCGTCGCGCGGCAAGGTCTGTTCGACAATGCCATGCTCCTCAAAGGCAAGCAGCGTTTCTTCAGGCATGGTGTTGATGGTGTTGGGAGCGGCAAGCGCGCCGATATAGAGCACATCGGAGGCCTTTGGATCCTTGGTGCCCGTGCTCGCAAAGAGCAGGCGTTGGGGACGCGCACCATGCGCCGCCAGCCGCTGCCACCGGTCGGTTTCCAGAAGATCCCGGTAGCTCTTATACGCCTGCTGCGCAATCGCAATTCCGAGCTTGTCCCGCAAGCTTTCTGGAACCTTGTCCATGGTTGCCTTGTCCCAGCGGCTGATAAAAAGCGAAGCGACGGAATGGACAGCGAGGTTCTGCCTCGCCGCGCACCGCCGTTCGAGCCCCCGCAGATAGGCGTCGGCCGCAGCCTCATATTGCTCGCGCGAGAAGAGCAAAGTGACATTGATCGGAACACCCGCGGCGATGGATTCCTCGATTGCCGGCAAGCCCTCCCTTGTGCCGGGAATCTTGATGAACAGATTTCGGCGATTGGCCTTCGCATGTAGCGCCTTTGCTTCGATGGCGGATTTTTGCGAATCGTAAGCGAGCAGCGGCGAAAGTTCGAGCGAGACCCATCCATCTACCCCATCGGTATTCTCGTGAATGGGCGCAAAGAGATCTGCCGCCTGAGCGAGATCCTGGATCGCAAGCTCGAAGAACAGCGCCTCGCCCGAAAGCCCGCTCCCGACCAGCCGCTGTATTTCAGTGTCATAGGAACCACTGCGGGCGATCGCATGATCAAAAATGGTGGGGTTCGAGGTCAAACCGGTGACCGACAAATCGTCTATGTATCTCTTTAGCGTGCCTCTGGTGAGCAGGTCGCGCGTAATGTTATCGAGCCAAAGACTTTGGCCGAGATCATGCAGTGCTCTTGTTGCTTTCATGGTTTCGTCTCCCTTTCAGGGTCACGAATGCAGACAAAGCGAAATTATTCAGATCGCCGATCTTATCCAATTGAATGTCAGCCGGCTGGTAGCCGGAAAGACTAGCTCTATCCTGCGCGTAATGGCCTTGCACCGGGAATACGGTGGTCACGCGCTCGCCCCAGAACTTTTTGACCGCATCGAGGATACGCAGCTTATCGTCGATCATGACATAGCGCTTTGCAGGATAAATGCGCTCCACTTCGGCGAGTTCAAGCTCCTTGTGGATATAAATGAGCACGCGGCCGTCAAAGGCGGACCATAGCCCGGAACGTGCGATCTTGCGAGGCTGGAACACGGCATCGCCATCGGAGAGGATGACCGCCGGGCCCCATTGCTCCACGTGTCCGATGGCATCGCGCGCGCCCGGATAAAGCCGGTCGGCAAAGGGATAGTCGACGAGCCAGCTCGCCATAAGAAGCACCTTGGGATCGTGCATTTTTTGAAGCCGGAAGCGTTCCAACGCGGCGAGATAGTCTGCATAGCCGAGCTCGCGCCGCAGCTCCTCGAAAATATCAAAGTAGAGATTGCAAGCAGCGGCGCCATAGGCTTCGGTCAAATGCGCGGCCAAATCCGTCTGGACGCGATCGTTATCGAGCAGCGTGTTGTCGACATCGAAAAGAAAGACAATGTTATGCGGTGTGGTCATGGACGCGGCGCCGCCGGCTGCGGGTTGTGCCAAGGGCCGTGCGGACCGATCAGCCGGTCAGCTTCCTCGGGTCCCCAGCTGCCCTGTTCGTAGGCGATGAGCGGCGCGGCATCGTCTAAGACCGCCTCTACGATGCGCCATTGCGCGTCAACAATGTCGTGCCGGCCAAAGAGATCGCCAATACCGCGCATCGCGTCGCCAAGCAGGCGCCGATAGGGAGGCATAAAGGCGGCCGCCTGCTCGGTGAGGATCAGCTCGACGTCTTGGCCTTCCATCCGCTCGCCCGGTTGTTTCACCCTTAATCCCATTGCAATGTTGACATCCGGGCTGATCCGCATCCGCATATAACCCGATGCGGGCGGAATGACCTCTGCGAAGCTTTCCCGCGGGGGCCTCTTAAAATCCACCATGATCTCTGTGGCCGTCGCTCCAAGCGCCTTACCTGCCCGTATATAAATCGGCACGCCGGCCCACCGCCAGGAATCGATAAAAAGCTTGGCGGCGACGAATGTCTCGACGGCCGATCCAGGCTTGACGCTGGGAACCGACTGATAGCCCCGATATTGGCCGCGCACGACATGCGCCGCATCGAGCGGCCGCACGGCCTTCAGCAAGCCCGCCTTCTGCTCTCGGACGGCGTCATATTCCTCGCCGGTTGGCGGATCCATGGTGAGGCTGGCGAGCACCTGGAGCATGTGGTTCTGAAACACATCGCGAATGGCGCCCGTCTCATCATAGAATTTACCGCGATCCTCGACACCAAAACTTTCAGCCATGGTGATCTGAATGCTGTCGACGTAGATACGGTTCCATACCGGCTCAAACATGGAATTCGCAAACCGCGTATAAAGTATGTTCTGGACCGGCTCTTTGCCGAGGTAGTGATCGATCCGGAATATGTTTTCCTCCGGAAAGAAGCGGGCGAGAATGCGATCGAGCTCGCGCGCCGAGGCTCTATCGCGGCCAAACGGCTTTTCGACGACAAGGCGCGCGTCGACTCCTTCGCCGTGTTTTGCGAGACCCTCGGCGACAGTTGCAAAGAGGCTCGGGGGAATGGCGAGATAATGCAGCGGTCGCCGCGCGTCTTTCAGTTCCTGGCGCAACTGCGCATAGGTCGCGGGATCGTTGTAGTCGCCATCGACGTAGCGGAGCAGCGTTATGAGCTTGTCAAAAGCTTTACCGTCGATGCCGCCATGGTTGGAGATGCTCTCCTTAGCGCGCGACTTCAATTGCTCGAGCGACCAGCCGGCTTTGGCCACGCCAATAATCGGTACATTCACTCCCTCGTCGCGAATGAGGCCTTGCAAAGACGGAAAAATCTGCTTGTAGGCAAGGTCACCCGTCGCCCCAAAAAAGACGATCGCGTCGGACACCTTGTGACGCATTTAAGCCGTTTCCTTAGCCGGGGGTTTCTCGATATGGCCGCCGAATTCGTAGCGCATGGCCGAGAGCAGCTTATCGGCGTAGTCCGCGAAGCCTCGCGATTCGAAGCGCCCAAATAATGCCGCGCTCAGGACAGGGGCTGGGACTCCTTCGTCGATTGCCGCCTGCAAGGTCCAGCGTCCTTCGCCGGAATCCGAGACACGGCCTTGGAAACGTGACAGCTCCGGATTTTCGCGCAGCGCGGCAGCGGTCAAATCCAAGAGCCACGAGCCGATGACGCTGCCGCGCCGCCAGACCTCGGCGATCTCCGCGATGTCCAATTCGTAGCTATATAATTCCGGATTGCGTAATGGAGTCGTCTCGGCATCTACCTCCCGGCTTGCAAGGCCGGCATTGGCGTTTTTTACAATGTTCAATCCTTCCGCATAGGCGGCCATGATGCCATATTCGATGCCATTGTGGACCATTTTGACAAAATGTCCCGCACCACTCGGACCGCAATGCAGAAAGCCTTGCTCGGCCTGGCTCGGCTCGCCCGTGGCGCCACGCGTTCGAGGCGCATCGAAAACACCTGGCGCAAGGCTCCAGAAGATGGGATCGAGGTACTGGACGATGCTGGGCTCGCCGCCAATCATTTGGCAGTAACCCCGGTCTAAGCCCCACACTCCGCCGCTCACGCCCACATCGACATAATGAATGCCCGCCGTTTTTAGCTGAGCCGCGCGGCGGATGTCATCATGGTAATAAGAGTTGCCGCCGTCGACCACGATGTCGTCCGCCTCAAGAAGAGGAGTCAGGGAAACGAGCACGGGATCGACGGCTGCGGCTGGCACCATCAGCCACGCGGCGCGAGGCTTTGACAGGTTCTTTACAAATGCCGCCAGATCGGTCGAGCCTTTCGCTCCCCGCTTGACCAACTCCTGGACAGGCTCCGCGTGGCTATCATAGACGATACATTCATGGCCCCCGTTCATGAGGCGGATCGCCATATTGGCACCCATTCGACCCAGACCAATTATGCCAAGCTGCATTTGACTTCCCCTATGAGCGAGACTGACCCTCCGCCAAGCGCGATACTCCTGCCGCGTTACGCATGGCAGTTTTGGCTGCTGCTACGGCATGTTCCGCGTTGAACCCAAAATGTTCGGCGACAATTTTCATCGGTGCCGACATACCAAAGCTGCGCATTCCAAGAACCACGCCGCATGGTCCGGCATATCGCTCCCAGCCGATTGGCGAGCCTTCCTCCACCGTGACCCGCGCCAGCACGGCCGGCGGCAGCACGCTGTGTTGATAGGCGAGATCCTGGGCATCGAAGAGCTCCCATGACGGCATACTCACCACGCGGGCGTTGATATTTTCGGCAGCAAGAAGATCGCGCGCGATGAGACACAGCGGCACCTCGCTGCCGCTCCCGATCAGGATCACATCCGGCACGGAACCCGCGGTGTCGGCAAGATTATAAGCGCCACGCGTCAGTCCGCTTGCAGGAGCATATTTGCTCCGGTCGACGATTGGCAGCGCCTGACGTGAGCAGATAAGAGCACTAGGGCGGTCTTTCAGCCCCAAGATGAAACGATAGGCCTCGGTCATTTCATTGGCATCGGCGGGTCGGATAACAATCATACCTGGAATTGCGCGCAGTGAGACGATCTGCTCGATCGGCTGATGCGTCGGGCCATCTTCGCCGACGCTGATCGAATCATGCGTCCAAATATGGAGAACCGGCAAATCCATCAGCGATGCCAGCCGGATCGCGCCGCGCGCATAATCCGTAAAAATCAAGAATCCGGATGCGAAGGCGCGCAGGCCACAAAGTGTCATGCCGTTGACAGCAGCGCACATGGCATGCTCGCGAACGCCGAAATGGAAATTTCGTCCGCGATGGTCGCCGAGTTGACCGCCGGCCTGGTAGTCGCCGGCAAATTCGAAGTTGAGGTGGGTCTTGGTGCTTGGGGCAAGATCGGCCGCGCCGCCCGCAAGCCATGGCACCCTTTCGGCCACAGCGTTGAGAATCTTGCCGGACGCATCGCGCGTCGACATGCCCGTGGCGCTTGGAGCAAAGGCTGGCAGAGCGGAATCCCAGCCATCCGGCAAGTCACGCTTCTGTATGCGCTCTATCTGATCGCCGAGATCAGGGTATTGCGTGCGATAGCGGACAAACGCCGCGTTCCACGCCGCGCGCAACGCCGCACCCCTCGCGCCGAAGTTTTTGTGGAAATGCGCCCGCACGCCATCGGGAGCAACAAATGATTGGTCTGGATCGAATCCGAAAAACTCTTTTGTCAGCCGCACTTCATTTGCGCCAAGAGGCTCGCCGTGAGCAGACGGGCTGTCCTGCCTGTGAGGGGCGCCATAGCCTATGTGGCTATGCACAATGATGAGCGTCGGACGATCTTTGTTATTGAGAAACGCTTGATAGCCGCGCTTTAACAATTCGAGGTCGTTCGGATCGGTGACACGCGCGACGTTCCAGCCATAGGCAAGAAACCGCGCAGCGACATCTTCCGTGAAAGCGATATCGGTGTGACCTTCAATCGTCACGCGATTGCTGTCATAGATCCAGCACAGGTTAGAGAGCTGCAAATGACCGGCCAAGGACGCCGCTTCGCTCGCGATCCCTTCCATCATGTCGCCGTCGCCGCACAGCGCATAGACATTAAAGTCGAAGAGTTCAAACCCCGGCCGGTTAAAAGTTGCGCGCAGCCATTGTCCGGCGATCGCCATGCCGGCGCTCGTTGCCACGCCTTGACCGAGCGGCCCGGTCGTTGTTTCGACTCCTGTCGTCCAACCATATTCCGGATGTCCTGGGCAGCGGCTGCCGGCTTGGCGAAAAGTCTTGATGTCTTCCAACGTGACCGCGTCGCGAACCAGCCGTTCGTAGGAAGGATTGGCTGCCCTAATACCCGTGAGATGGATGAGGCTGTAGAGCAGCATCGATGCGTGACCGCTCGACAAGACGAAGCGGTCTCGGTTGAGCCAATGAGGGTCGGCCGGATCGTATCGCAGAAAACGTTGCCACAGCACATAAGCGGTTGGTGCCGCATCCATCGGGGTTCCGGGATGGCCAGAATTTGCCTTCTGCACGGCGTCGACGGCCAGCACGCGCATGGTATTGATCGCCAATTGGTCAATATCGGTATCACGAGCCATTCTTCTGCCTCGAGTTGCCTCAAATCGCTAGATGGCGGATTAGCCCGCGCCGGATGCTCGTCAGCTGGGGCTCCTGGGCTTGTAGCACGCCATCAGGGCGATGACAGCTGGTATGCAAACCCAAGAACACGAATAACGACTCCATGTTCGGGACATTGGGGGTACTGTCCTCCCCGCAAAGCGCAGTGCACACAGATTCATTAACCTCTTTTGACGGAATCAGCTAACCGATTCTTGAATACGCAGGCTACGGCGTTTTGGGCCTCTTGTTGAATCTGCCGGAGATGACCTTCACTGCGAAAACTCTCGGCATAGAGTTTATAAATATCCTCCGTGCCGGATGGCCGCACGGCAAACCAACCGTTCTCGGCAATCACCTTGATACCACCGAATGGATGACCCGTCTCCGGAGCCACGGTCAGCTTTGCCCGTATCGGCTCCCCTGCAAGTTCCGCTTCAGTCATCTGAGCGGGCGAGAGTTTCTTGAGCAACTCTCTCTGCTCGGCTGTGGCGGAGGCGTCGATCCTCTCGTAGAAGGGCACGCCCAACTCGTGCGTGAGGTGATCGTAGATTTCGCTCGGATCCTGCTTGGTTTTTGCTGTGATTTCGGCAGCAAGCAAACCGAGAATGATCCCGTCCTTATCGGTCGTCCAGACCGCCCCGTCTCGCCTAAGGAAAGAAGCTCCAGCGCTTTCCTCGCCGGCGAACCCGAGCGAGCCAGCTATTAGGCCATCGACGAACCATTTGAACCCCACGGGTGTTTCGACGAGTTTGCGGCCGAGTTTTGCGGCGACGCGATCGATGATGCTGCTGCTGACAAAAGTCTTGCCGATGGCGCAGTTGCGGCCCCAATCAGGACGATGCTCATAAAGATATGAGATGGCGGCCGCAAGATAATGATTGGGATTCATGAGACCGCTTGACCGGCTTACGATTCCATGGCGGTCGGCATCGGTGTCGTTGGCTAAGGCAACGTCGAATTTGTCGCGCATGCCGACCAACCGCGCCATTGCATAGGGCGACGAGCAATCCATTCGAACTTTGCCATCCCAATCGACCGGCATGAATCGGAAGGTTGGATCGATCGCATCGTTGACGATCGTTGCCGCTATGCCATAACGTTCGATGATCGCTTGCCAAAAATGGACGCTCGCCCCGCCCAGCGGATCGATACCGATCTTTACCCCGGCTGAGCGGATCGCCTCCATGTCAACGGCATTGGCCAGGCCGGCGATATAGGAGCCAATGTAGTCGTGGCGGTGGACGCAAGGCGATTTGCGCGCGCGGTTGTACGAGATTCGTCGCAATCCCTTTAGCTTCTCTTCGAGAAGCGCGTTTGCGGTGCGCTCAATCCACGCGGTAACAGTGGTATCGGCTGGCCCGCCGCTCGGCGGATTGTATTTGAAGCCGCCGTCCTCGGGCGGATTATGCGACGGGGTGATAACGATCCCGTCGGCAAGACCGCTCTCGCGACTCTTGTTGTAGGTCAGGATCGCGTGTGAAACAACAGGTGTCGGTGTGTATCCTTCGCGCTCGTCGATCATTGCGTTGACGTCGTTGGCAGCGAATACCTCGAGCGCGCTTGCTAAGGCAGGTTCGGACAGAGCGTGTGTGTCGATTCCGACGAACAGCGGACCAGTGATGTGACTTTGGCTCCGGTAACGGCAAATTGCCTCGCTGATCGCCAGGATATGGGCTTCATTGAAGGCGTTGTCGAAGGCAGAACCGCGGTGACCCGAGGTTCCGAACGCAACGCGCTGCGATAGCACCGTGGGGTCAGGCTCACCGGCGAAGTACGCCGTCAGGAGCCGCGGCACATTGACCAGCATCGATGGGTCGACAGTCTTGCCAGCGAGCGGGCTTATCTGGCCAGTCACGTCATTGTTCCTTCAAATCCGAGGCTCGATTCCCCGTACAGGCTCAGCAGGCGCAATTTAGAGTCCAGAAAGGGGTCTTGTAGATCCATCGACGATCCGTACTTCATTTCTCGCCATCGTCCGCCCAGGGGCAAATTTACAATAGGCCTGGTCAGGAGCATTGTCATGGCGATTTGGGCTTGTGAGCCGGTTCTCTTCGGCAGAAAAGCTTTTGAACTATTTTCGGCCTCAATCCGCGCGTTCGGCAATCGGGCGACAGCCGCACCCATCATGGCCGTATTTCGAAACAGGTCGGCCCCTTTACACGCGGGCTCCTTGTCAAGGCGGCCTGGGCTTCAGCCAAAGGACCAGGGCGGCTGCATGCCTTCTTCCCGCGCGTCAAAGCGCGCCGAGGTCAGCAGATCGCAGCTGTCGCGACGGTGCGCAAGCACCGCAGACGAGGAGCGACAATAAAGGCTTCGCCGCCGCGCCAAGCTCATGGCGTCGAGAGCCCCGCCCTGTTGCAAGACCAGCCGCCCGCGCCGGGTGTGGCATGTCAACCTCCATAGGCTTGCTGCGTTGCAGCAATTCTACAATGGGCTGCGGCAAGAGCAAGCTCGGTTCCCTCGGAGGGAAACCTGAAGCTCTGCATGATCTGAAGGCCGCCCGAAGCAAGCGATGCCTGTGTTTCCGCTTCGGAACTGGCAAGCTGGGGAAAGTCTCCAAAACAGTGTTTGATGCTGGAGGCGTAAGCCCGCATTATGGAGTTCATCGGTCGCGCAAATCGTTTGAAAAGCCGGTTTGGGAAAAAGAGTTTTCACCATCGCGCCTGGCGCGCCTTTTCTCGAATCCTTCGTCGCCGCGCTTTTTGAGGGGCGCATCGTCGAAGCCTATTCGGCACGCCTTGGTCCGCTCGAATTATCGGACGCAACAATCTATGTTCCGACGCGGCGCGCGGCGCGTGCCTTGGCGGGTGAACTTGCCCGCGCGCTGGGGCGCCCCGCGATGTTGCTGCCGCGCATTCTGCCGCTCGGCGCGCTGGAAGAGGCGGAAACGGGCTTGCTCGCCAATAACGAAGGACTAGACGACACGTATGAGCCCGGGGTTCCCGAGGCGGCAGAAGAACTCGTGCGGAGGATATTGCTCGCGGAACTTATCCTGAAATGGGCGCGCCGTCTGCCTCATGCGATCGTCTCGGTCGACGCAGCCGGCAATTGCGAATTTGATCCGCAGGAGTCCTTCCTCGTCGCGCCGACTCCTGCCGCAGCTTGGCATTTGTCCGGCGAACTCGCAAATCTCATCGACGAACTTATTATTGAAGACGTCGCTTGGAAAAGGCTCGATCCGCTCGCTCTTCCTGAACTCGACAAATATTGGCGGATTACGCTCGAATTTCTCAATATAGCGATTAAGGAGTGGCCGAAGATTGTTGAGGAGCTTGGCCTCGTGGATAAAGCGCGGCGCCAGGTGGCACTCATCGATACGCAATGCCACCGCCTGGAGCAAGGCATGCTCAAAGGCCCGGTTGTCGCGATCGGTTCAACAGGAACAAATCGTGCGACCGCGCGGCTCCTCGCAGCAATCGCACAGGCACCGAACGGCGCGATTGTTCTGCCTGGTCTCGATCTCGACCTCGACGCCCGTGCATGGTCGCTGATTGCGGGCGATGCCAAATGCGATAGCTCAGCTTCATTCACGCATCCCCAATCGGCACTTTCGCGGCTTCTCGAATTTCTTCAAATAAGCCGGAACGAGGTTACGAGCCTCGGCACGGTTACGCCCGGTCTTACCCAACGTGGTAGACTTGTTTCCGAAGCTTTGTGTCCCGCCGAGGCGACGGACGGATGGACTCTGTTTCGCGAGAACGTCGATCCGCGCGAATTATGCGTGGCTCTCGAAGGAGTGAGCCTCATTGAGGCCGGGGACGAACGGGAAGAGGCGCTAGCCCTTGCAATCGCCATGCGTCACACTTTGGAGGCTCCGGGCGCGACGGCGGCGCTGGTCATCCCGGATCGCAGGCTTGCGCGCAGGGTGCGCGCGGAATTGCAGCGCTGGGGCATTGAAGCCGAAGACTCCGCCGGCGAGCCTCTCAGCGCACGCCCTATTGGCGCGCTGGCGAGGCTCCTGCTCGACTGCGCCGCAAGCAAAATGGCCGCACCCGATCTTGCGGCGCTCTTTGCCCATCCTTTGTTCCGGCTGGGCCTTTCCGGCGACGACACCGAACACGACGCAACGCTGCTTGAAGTCGGTCTTTTGCGTTCCTGCCGCGCCGCCGGCGGCCTCACGGGGCGCTTGCTTGATGAACGTTCCGCTTTGATCACTGCCCTGAAAGTGGAGTCGAACAGTCCCTACGCCCATCCGGCCAAAAAGCGGATTTCCGCCGAAGAATGGGCCAGAATTGAAGAGCTGACTGCCCAGCTCGATTCCCTGTTCCGGCCACTCATGTCCTTAGAAGGCGATCATCGGCTGGACAAATGGGTAAGCGCGCATCGTTCTGCGATTGAAGCAGCAACTTTGTGCGCAGTAGACGATGTTGACGGCGAGGCCAGGGAGGCGCTCGATGCCCTCTTCGATGACCTCATTCAGTGCGAGTCAGAGAAATTAATGCTCGACATCGACTCTTACGGACATTTCTTTGCTGGAATCGCGCGCGAAGTCACTATGCGCCCAGCTACCTGCGCACGCCAGAGGCTCCAAATCCTGGGGCTCCTCGAGGCGCGCCTGATCGACGCCGATGTGATGCTGCTTGGCGGCCTCGACGAAACCGTTTGGCCGCCAAAGGCACGCACCGATGCTTTCCTTAACCGGCCGATGCGCGCCGCTCTAGGCCTCACCCCGCCGGAGCGTAGACTCGGTCAGACGGCACATGATTTCGCTCAAGCGATGGGTAAGCGCAAAGTGATTTTGAGCCGCGCCCGCAAGCGCGATGGCTCGCCAACCGTTGCCTCGCGCTTCCTGCAGCGATTGGCGGCGCTTGGCGGGAGATCGTGGGAGGCGTGCCGTGCGCGCGGAGATTTTTATTTGCGCCTTGCACAGGAAATCGACCGTCCGCCACAGAACTCAGCGCCCTGCGAGAGACCGCTGCCAAACCCGCCTATAAAACTGCGCCCAAAAAGCCTCTGCGTCACGCAGATCGAAACGCTGCGGCGCGACCCCTACGCCATTTATGCCGAAAAGATTCTGGAGCTCAAACAGCTCGACCCTCTCGGCGGCTCGTCTGGGGCGGCGGCGATGGGCAGCGCGATTCACGCGGCGCTTGCGCGCTTTGCCGGGGATCATCCGGCCGGGACTCTGCCGTCCGACTCGCACGAAAATCTGACCGCTCTTCTGCGCGAAGCTCTTGCCGCGCAATTGCAAGACCCCGCTTTTGCGGCGCTGCAATGGCCACGGCTGCAAAAAATGATCACCTTTTATCTTGGTTTTGAAGCGGCGCGCCGGCACAAAATCACGCGGATTGAAACAGAATGCCGCGGCGAACTCGATATTCCCCTCGCCGATGGATCGACGTTCTGCTTGACGGCGCGCGCCGACCGCATCGAACTCAATAAGGATGGTTCCATGACGCTCATCGAATATAAGATCGGCACCGTGCCAAGCACGAATGAAATCTCGGCGGGTTTCGCGCCGCAACTGACCTTCGAAGCCGCAATGGCGCTGCGTGGCGCCTTTGCATTAGGAACACAATCTGAAACCGTCGAAGCACTCTATCTGCGGCTCACGGGAAAGGAAGGGGGAAAAGAGGAGCCTGTTACTCTCAAGAAAGGCGGCGGTAGCTTCATGGAAGTGGCTAAAAAGCATTACGATGGTCTCATCGAACTCCTCAACCAGTTCCGCAACGAGACGACGGCCTATCCGCCGCGTCCGTTTCCAAAATTCGCCAAGAAGTACAACGCTTACGACTACCTTGCGCGCGTAAAAGAATGGTCCCGCGGCGGTGAAGCGGATGATCGAGGTGGATAGTGGCGGGCTTCATCATTCCGGCGGCAACTCTTGCCAACCAGCATAAGGCCTCAAATCCAGATCAATCGGTTTGGGTCTCGGCCAATGCCGGGTCGGGCAAAACCCATGTACTGGCGAGCCGGGTTATCCGGCTACTGTTGCAAGGCGTCGCGCCGTCGAAAATTCTTTGCCTTACATTTACGAAAGCGGCGGCGGCGAACATGGCGGCCCGCATCTTCGATACACTCGCAAGGTGGACGCAGCTTTCCGATGGCGACCTTGCTACTCAGATCGGCGAAGTGGGCGCGCAGCCGCCGGAACGCGCGGAACTGATCTTGGCCAAACGGCTGTTTGCCCGCGCAGTCGAGACGCCAGGTGGATTAAAAATTCAGACGATCCATGCCTTTTGCGAGCGGCTGCTGCATCTCTTTCCCTTCGAGGCCAATGTTCCTTCCGGCTTCGAAGTACCTGACGAATTCACCCAAATAGAATTGCTGCAGCGTGCTTTGCGCGATACTCTCACTCATGCCAATTCGGCCACGGGCGCGCTTGGCGAAGCGCTCCGGCGTCTCTCCGATGAGTGCGGCCAAGACGATTTTGAGGACCTCATTAAGGAAGCAAACCGCCATGATGCAATCCAAAATCGACATTTGTTCCAAGAACCGGCAGAAGTTTTGCGCCAAACCCTGGGCCTCGCCAAAAACCGCGATGTCGCCGCCATCGAGCGCGAGATAGCCGCGGATGGGATCGCGCCCGGGCGGTGGAACGCCATCGCGGATGTGCTTGATCTCGGTATATCAAACGACAAAGAGTGTGCGGACAAGTTCAGGCAAGCCTTTTCAGACTATCAAAATCTATCCTCCGGTGGCCCATTTGAATCCTTCTTCAAAACTTATCGCTCAATATTCTTCATTGATAAAGGCACGCCGCGCAAATCCATCATCACCAACGGCCTCGCAGCCGAGCACCCATCTGTCGCAGACGAGCTTCGTGCCGAACAGCTCCGACTCGAGAGGCTTTGCAGCGAGCGCACGTCCGCCGCCACACTCGAACGCACGCGCGCCCTCATTACGATCGCAAAGGCTGTTTCCAAGCGCTATGCAGAGGAGAAGGCATCGCGCGGGATTCTCGATTTCGACGATCTCATCGGCAAAACCCTAACCCTGTTCGAACGATCGGACGCGTGCTGGGTTCTTTACAAGCTCGACGCAGGCATCGACCATATTCTCGTCGATGAGGCGCAGGACACAAGCGAAGCCCAATGGAGGATTCTTGAAAAGCTGACGAGCGAATTTTCAGCCGGCGAGGGGCGCGGACCCGCCTCCCGGACATTTTTCGCGGTCGGCGACGAAAAGCAGTCGATCTTTTCCTTCCAGGGCGCGGCGCCCAAAATGTTCGACGCGATGCGGCGCGAGTTCGAATCGCGGTTCTCGGCCGCCGCCAAACCCTTTGCGCGCGTGCCCCTTGCCGATTCCTTTCGCTCCGTGCCAGGCGTCCTCGCCACAGTTGACAAAGTCTTCGCCCACCCGGGTCACAAGAGCGGTCTTACGGATGACGTCTGGATGACGCATCACTCGTTGAAGCGCGAGCCGCCCGGCCTCGTCGAAATCTGGCCGCTCGTCAATGAATCCGCGAGCGATGCGCCACGCGACTGGAAGCTGCCGCTCGATCTTCTCGATTCCCAAGACCCTTCAAATATCGTGGCGCATCGCGTCGCCCAAAAAATCAAAGAGCTCATATCGAGCGAACTCGTGCATGACGTTGACCTCCAGCAGCGGCGCCCTGCGCGGCCAGGCGATATTCTCATCTTGGTGCGCTCGCGCGGAGCGTTTTTCGAGGCCATGATCCGCGCCTTGAAACAGTTCAAGATACCCGCCGCCGGAGCGGACAGGCTCGATCTTACGAATCACATCGCCGTTATGGACCTTATCGCGGCTGGGCGGGCGGCGCTTCTCCCGCAAGACGATCTTACGCTCGCCTGCGTGTTGAAATCGCCTATGATCGAGCTCGACGACACCGACCTCTTGCGGCTCGCGCCTCGGCGCAGCGGCAGTCTTTTCGAGGCGCTCAACGCCTCCACGGAGCGCAACCATATTGCCGCGGCAGCCAAAATCGCGCGGTGGCGCGCGCGCGCCGGAGCCGGCGCTTTCGCCTTTTATTCGAACCTTCTTGTAGTGGAGGGCGGGCGGCGCGCAATGGAAGGAAGGCTCGGGCTTGAGGCCTGCGACGCGATCGACGAATTTATGCGCCTCGCCATTGCCCACGAAGATGAAAGCGTGCCCTCGCTCTGCTCATTCCTCGATGATCTTGAGGGGCTTGAATATGAGATCAAGCGTGACATGGAGGCTACTTCGGACATGGTGCGGGTGATGACCGTCCATGCGGCCAAGGGTTTAGAGTCAAAAATCGTTTTTCTGCCTGATTGTTGCAGGGCGCCCTCTGCGCGCCACGATCCAAAGATCTTTTCGCTCGCTACCGGAGTGCCGGGCGAAGAAGTTATTGCCTGGTCGCCCAACAAAGCCTTCGATTGCGCGGCCGTCGCCTGCGCGCGCGAAGCAAAGCGCAACGAGGCGTCAGAAGAATACCGGCGTCTGCTCTATGTGGCTTTGACGCGCGCCGAAGAGCGCCTCTATATCGGGGGCTTTTGTAACTCAAAGCCACCGGACGCTGGCTGCTGGTATGAGATGATCGAGGCCGCGCTCGGCAGCGATGCAGAATTTTTGGAAGTGCCAGCGTTTTGGGACGGCGCGGAAATGGTCCGGCGTTTTGTCTCGGAAGGCGGCGGCGCTTTTGCCGTTGCTGCTATACCGGAAGAGGCGGACCCCGCCGCTTCTCCTGCCCCGCCCGATTGGCTTTTCCGCGCTCCGCCAATCGCCGAGAACGCAGCCGTGCCCTTGACGCCCTCACACGCGCTTGCTCTGCCCAATGTGCACGCAGCGCAACGCCGCGAGGCATTGCAACGCGGCCGAGCCATGCATCTTTTGCTGCAACATCTGCCCGCCATAGCGCCGGTGAAAAGACCGAGCGCGGCACTCGCTCTCCTTTCCGCACACGTGTCTTTCATCGGCGAGAGCGCGCGGAAGACGCTCGTTGAAGAAGCGCTGGCGCTCCTCGATCTGCCGGAACTTGCCCCTCTTTTTGGGCCTCGCTCGAAGCCCGAAGTTTTTGTCGCCGGGCAAGTCCCGGTTGGGGAAATCATGCGCGAGGTCGCCGGGCAAGTCGACCGGATCGCCGAAGGCAAACACGAAATTCTTGTCGCCGATTATAAGACCGGCGCGCCTTGCACGCTCAATCAGACCCCCAAAAGCTACCTTACGCAGATGGCGCTCTATCGCGTGGTCTTAGCGCCGCTTTGGCCTGGAAAAGTGCTGCGAATGGCCCTCATCTGGACGCCAGGGCCAAACGTCCTTTGGCTTCCCGATGCTGTTCTCGACTCCGCTCTCGATGCCCTTTCTCATTTCGAAGCAGCTGGCACTGCCGAATCATGAAGCGGATGCGGGCTCAAGGATGACCCGTCACAGATCGCGCGTGGTTTCCTCATCCTTCTCCGGCGGAATTCCGTTCGGCATCTCGCTGTCGGCCCCGGCGGATTCCGCCGGGTTGATCCTTATGCTGATGCTGCCGCCCTCTTCGATCGCTGCGCGGCGCAGGGTTTCTTCGGCTTGCCTCACCTCATACTGGCGCTGCCACATCGCCGCGTAAACGCCGTTTCGGGCAAGAAGAGCGCCATGCGCGCCGCGCTCCACGATCCTCCCCTTGTCGAGGACAATAATCTCGTCGGCATTGACGATTGTGGACAGCCGGTGCGCAATCACAAGCGTCGTCCTCCCCTTTGCGACGATATCGAGCGCATCCTGAATTTCCCGCTCTGTAAATGTGTCGAGCGCCGATGTTGCCTCGTCAAGCACGAGAATGGGCGGTCCCTTCAAAATGGTTCGCGCAATCGCGACGCGCTGCTTTTCGCCGCCCGAAAGTTTTAGGCCCCGCTCGCCGACTTGCGCCTCATAGCCGCCCGTCACATGCTCGATAAAGTGGTCGATTCTGGCAAGGCGCGCAGCTTCGCGCACCTCGTCATCGCTTGCATCAAACCGGCCGTAGCGAATGTTGTAGCCGATCGTGTCGTTAAAGAGAACCGTGTCTTGCGGCACGACGCCGATCATCGCGCGCAACGACGTCTGGGTGACAAAAGCGATGTCCTGCCCGTCGATCGTAATCCGGCCTGACGAGGGCTCGTAGAAACGAAAAATCAGCCGCGAGAGCGTCGATTTGCCGGCCCCCGACGGGCCTACAATCGCCACCGTCTTTCCGGCCGGCACTTCAAAACTCACATCCTCCAAAATCGTCCGGCGGGCGTCATAATAAAAGGACACATGATCGAAGGCGAGCCTGCCTTCCGTCACCTTGAGAGGCTTTGCGCCGGGGCGGTCCTCGATCTCGGGACGCTGGCCAAGCACGGCAAACATCATCTCGATATCGATCATCGCCTGCCGGAGCTCGCGGTACACGACGCCCATAAAATTGAGCGGCTGGTAGAGCTGAATCATCATCGCATTGATGAGGATAAAATCGCCGACCGTATTGGCGCCGCTCAATATGCCTTGGATGCTCATCACCATGGCCGCGGTGAGCCCAATCGTGAATATGACGGCCTGGCCCGCATTGAGAACGGCAAGAGAGGTATAGGTCTTGACGCTCATGCGCTCGTAACGGGCAATAGACTTGTCGTAACGCTTTTTCTCGCGCTCTTCGGCATTAAAATATTTGACCGTCTCGAAATTGAGCAGGCTGTCGATAGCCTTGGTATTGGCATCGGTGTCGCTGTCGTTCATCGCGCGCCGGATTGAGATCCGCCAATTGGTCGCGGCGGTCGTAAAGCCCATATAGGCCGCGATCATCACCGTCACGACTGCCGCATAGCGCCAATCGAATTGAATGAGAAAGACGCCCAGGATCAGGGCGAATTCGACAATCGTCGGAACGGCGGTCGCCATGGTGGTGCGCACTATCGTCTCGATCGAATTTCGTCCTCGTTCGAGAATTCTGGTGAGGCCGCCGGTCTTGCGTTCAAGATGAAAGCGCAGCGACAATAAGTGCAGATGCGCAAACACGTCGCAGGCGAGGCGGCGCACCGCATGCATCGCGACATCGGCGAAGATCGCGTCGCGCGCCTGGGTAAGCAGCGCCATCAAAATGCGCAAGGCGCCGTACAAAAGCGTAAAGCCGAGCGGACCCGCAATCACGCTTAAAAGGGGAGGCCGCGAGGAACCGTTCAAGGCGTCCGTTGCCCACTTGAAGGAATAGGGAACGGCGATCGTGACCGCCTTCCCCGCCAAAAGCAGCGCGACGCAAGCAAAAATCCGCGCCATCAAATCCGGCCGCCCGGCAGGCCAGATATAAGGCCAAAGCTTTCGAAGCGTCCCGCCGGCAAAGAATTTGGCTGACCCCTTCGCCTGCGGCGCTTGGGCAGCGATAAAGAAATGAGAGGACATGTGCCTCGCTCGACTCGCGGCGGCTCAGACTGGACCCGGCGCGTGCAAATCCTTATAGGTGTAGGGGTGCGTCATCTGCGTTTTTTGATTTCGCCTTATCACGGCTCGTAAAAGAAATTCTACCCATTGCACCCCATTGTAAAGGCTCCGGTATTAACTCCAGCCTGACACGATTCAGGCGGCATACAACATAAGATGGCATCGAAACACAGCACCGGCGAGGCCGGCTCACGCCTCGTTCGCAACATTTGCGTCTATTGCGGTTCCTCTAAGGGCGCCGATCCGATTTACGAAGCCGCTGCGCGAAAACTTGGCGAGGCAATGGCAGAGGCCGGCCTCGGTCTCGTTTTCGGAGGCGGCGCCATGGGCCTAATGGGGGCAATTGCTAGCTCGGTCCTGGCCAATGGCGGCAGAGTTACCGGGATTATTCCCGGCTTCCTGGTCGTCCGGGAAGGACTCCTTCCTGGCCTTAAAGACTACATCATTGTGGATAGCATGCGTGAGCGGAAGCGGCTCATGTTCGAGCACGCCGACGCCTTTGTTGCGCTTCCCGGCGGCATCGGAACGTTGGAGGAGCTCACCGAACAATTGAGCTGGGTCCAGCTTGAGCGTCACACTAAGCCGGTGGTCATCGCCGACATAGGCGGGTTCTGGAAACCATTGCTCGATCTCTTCGCCCATATGCGCGAGCGCCGTTTTATCCAGCCGCCTTTCGAGGTTCGCTATCTTGTTGCCGAAAAGTTCGAGGATATTCTGCCGATGATCGAGACCGCTGCGGCCAAGGCAGCGGTTAAAGGCGAAGTAAAACTGACCGTCGATCCGAGGTTATAGACGCCCGTGGAATTATAAGCGCAAGCGTAGCTTTTACCAAGAGAATCGGAGCACCGATCTTGTTCGCAACGGCACAGAGCAGTGATGTGGGAGAGCACGTGCCGCTCGAACATGAGATCGATATTGCCGGTTTCAAAACCGATCCATCGGAACGGCTCCTTGCGCCGGCGGAGAAGCCGTCGCGCGAGCCTTTCTTGTTTTTCCTCATCCTATGCTTTCTCATCCATGCCGGGATCTTGGCCGTCCTTTTATCCGAGGATTTATTCCGTGACCCCGGCCCTACGGTCGCCGAAGAGATCCCGGTGGAAATCGTCGCCGCGCTTCCGCCCGAGGAAAAGCCCGAACTGGCCATTAAGCCTCTCCCGCCCCCACCCGATCTCGTGACCCCTCCGGTTGTCAAACCGGCGCCGCCGCCCGAAAAAGTGCAGCTCGACGACGTTAAAATCGCGTATGACGCGCCCGTTTCCGGCAATGCCAGCCAAACTCAAAAGTCGGCAATTTCCAAGGAAACGCAAGCACCTGTGAAAGCGCCGCCGCCCAAGCTCGCGACGCCGCTGCCGCCGCAAAATAAGCCCGAGCAGGAAAAGGCCGCGGCTCCGGCAAAAGAGAAGCCTGAGGAAACCTATTCGCCATCCGAACCCCAAAAGATCGCCGACGACGAGCCAGACGCCGAGGCGCTCGACACAGCGCATCCGCAGCCGCCTGCTCCAAAACCCAAAGAGAAGAAGGCCCCGCAGCCGAGCAAGGATGCCGCTGCGGAGGGCAAGAAGGCCACGGTTGCGCAGCAGCTCGCGGCCTTGGCTCCCGCGCCTAATTTTTCCTTCGGGGCCAAGGCCAAGGCAGCGCCAATCGGCGGCGGAACGGAAAAAGCGAGTTACGAATCCTTGCTCGTGGGCTTAATAAAGCGCCAGTTGAAGCTCCCGGCGGAATCGCGCGCGAGCCATTTGGCTCATGTGGGGGTAATCGGCTTTTACATCGACGAACTTGGTAATCTCACCCATCAGGTGATTTACCGGGCGAGCGGCGATCCGGCACTTGATGCGGCCAACCTCGCGGCCGTGAAGCACGCGGCGCCTTTTCCCGCGCCGCCAAGAGGCATCCCGCATGAGTTGTCGTGGCACTATTCGAACGTGGAATGAACCGTGGTACGCCGCGCCGTCAGCGCCCGACAGATGACTCTCCAACTTTGTTGCGCCGCCTTCCTCAGACAAATCGGCGCATGCGAAGGACGGGGTCTTGGCAGGATGGGCTGCGAATGAAGGCGATCATTTCGCAAAGATTTTGACGAGACCGACGACCGTTCCGAGCGTCGCGACGGTCTGGAAGCCTATCGCGCCAACCATCCATTTGAGGATATCGGCCCGTAGCTCGGAAATATCCGTTTTAAGTTCGGCCCTCAGTTCGGCAAGCTCGGCCTTTGTGGCCAGATTAGCAATCTCAGCCTTCAGTCCGGCAATTTCTGTTTTGACTTCGGCTAGCTCGGCCTTTGTGGCCAAATTCGCAATCTCGGCCTTCAGTCCGGCAATTTCTGTTTTGACTTCGGCTAGCTCGGCCTTTGTGGCCAGATTCGCAATCTCGGCCTTCAGTCCGGCAATTTCCGTTTTGACTTCGGTTAGCTCGGCCTTTGTCGCCAAATTCGCAATCTCGGCCTTCAGTCCGGCAATTTCCGTTTTGACTTCGGTTAGCTCGGCCTTTGTCGCCAAATTCCCTATCTCGACCTTGACAGCACCCTGTTCCGCCCTGAACGCGCCCATTTCAACTTTGAATGCGGCCATTTCAGACTTGAGGGCGGCTTCGAGAATCACGAAATCCGCTTTGGTCGCGAGATCCTCATGGGTTGCTTCGCCGAAGGCCTGAGCAAGCGTCTCCGCCTGCTCGGACGTAAAATGACCCTTGTCCCGAAGCGTTTGCGACAGGCGAAGCGTATCGAACAGCATTGCAACCATGGACGCACTATGGAACGGCGCCCAGCAAAAGTACATCAACGCAGGACCAGGACCGTTCGCTGGCCCGCTTCCCCCTACCGCGCGCCAGATTTCAAGAGCTTGTAAGTGATCGCGTCGGTAATCGCCTGAAACGAGGCGTCGATGATATTTTCGGAGACCCCGACGGTCGACCAGCTCTCGCCCGAGCCGTCGCAAAACTCGATGAGGACCCGCGTCACCGCATCCGTTCCGCCCTGAAAAATTCGGACGCGAAAATCCACGAGTTCGAGATCCTCGATAAAAGGCTGATATTTGCCGAGATCTTTTCGCAGCGCGAGATCGAGCGCATTGACCGGGCCCTTGCCCTCTGATGCCGAGATCAGACTCTCGCCGTCGATGCGCACTTTGACGATTGCTTCCGCGACCGAGATAAGCTCGCCTTTCGCGTTGTGGCGGCGTTCAACATCGACGCGAAAACGCTCGACCTCAAAATAATCCGGCACTTCCCCAAGAATCCGGCGGGCCAGCAATTCGAACGACGCATCCGCGCCTTCATAGGCATAACCGAGCGCTTCCTTCTGCTTGACCTCTTCGAGCAGAAAGGCTACACGCGAGTCCTCCTTGTCGATTCCCACCCCAAGCCGCTCGAGCTCGGCCAGAATATTGGATTTTCCGGCCTGATCCGAAACAAGCAGCTTTCTTTTATTGCCGACCGCCTCCGGCACGATGTGCTCATAGGTTTTTGGCTCCTTCATCACCGCCGAGGCATGAATTCCCGCCTTGGTCGCGAAAGCCGAGGCGCCGACATAGGGAGCGTGGCGGTTGGGCGCGCGATTGAGCATCTCATCGAGCGTGTGGCTGATCTTGGCGAGCGTGGCGAGTTTTTCGAGCGACACGCCAATTTCGAATTTCTCGGCAAAATCGCGCTTCAACAAGAGCGTCGGAATCAAAGAGACGAGATTCGCGTTTCCGCAGCGCTCACCGAGGCCATTGAGCGTCCCCTGTATGTGCCGCGCCCCGGCGCGAATTGCCGCCAGCGAATTGGCAACGGCATTGCCGGTATCGTCATGCGCATGGATGCCAAGATGCGATCCTGGAATATGCTCGCAGACCTCCACCACGATACGCTCGATCTCATGCGGGAGCGTTCCGCCATTGGTATCGCAAAGGGCAATGAAGCGGGCACCACTCGCGTGTGCTGTCTGCGCGCAGGAGAGCGCGTAATCGCGGTTGGCCTTGTACCCATCAAAAAAATGCTCGCAGTCGACGATCACCTCGCGGTTCCTGGCAAGCGCCGCCTCGATCGACTGGCGAATGTTTTCGAGATTTTCTACAAGCGTGCAGCCAAGCACGACATGGACGTGATAATCCCAGGCCTTGGCAACGAAGGTGATAACGTCGGCATCTGCTTTCAAAAGGCTCGCGAGCCCAGAATCGTTGGCCGCGGAACGCCCCGCTCTCTTGGTCATTCCGAAAGCCGTAAACCGCGCGGCGTTTAATTTCGGCCGTTTCGCGAAAAAGTCCGTGTCGAGCGGATTGGCGCCGGGATAGCCGCCCTCGATGTAGTCAATGCCGAGACCGTCGAGCATCGCCGCGATATGGCGCTTGTCGGCGAGCGAAAAATCAACGCCTGCCATCTGCTGGCCGTCGCGTAAGGTCGTGTCACAAAGGGTCAGTCTTTCGCGGGTCATTTCGCCAGCAGCTTTTCGGAAAAGGAGATAAATTGCCGCATCGTCACGATTGCCGCTTCCGCCTCCGCACGGCCGACCGATTGCAACTCGTAATCGGCGGTTCGCAATTGCGAGGCCCGGGAGAATGCGCGGCCGAGCTCCCGGTCGCACCGGCCCGCTCGCACGAAATGGGCTGAGAATAAGCGCAAGACAGCCGCATGGCTGCGGATCCGCTCGAGGTCAAGGCCTGCAATATCGCTCAAGAGGACGCGTGCCGCCGTGAACATTGCGTAATAGGCCCGGCTTGCAGCCATATTGTAAAGCCGATTCTCGAATGACAATTGAGCAGCTGCGGCATTCTCCATGACCTTGGACCAGAGTTGGTTCAACTTGTCTATCCGATTTTTTTGCAATCTCGTTTGACCACCCGCATGAGAGGCGGATTTTCGTGCAACGAAGGATCCTTCCACGCTTCAAGCGAAAATGGCCTTGCGTCAATATAGACGCCTCGATCGACGAGGTAGTCGTAGGACAAGTCGGAGAGAACGCCAGCTTCCCGCCAAAATTCGAAATCGCCGGATAAAATGACCGCGACATCTGCGTCGCTCCCTTGGTCATGTTCACCTCGCGCGCGGCTCCCATACAAATAGATTGCTGCGAACGACGCCCCGTAATGCTCGCGCACGTCTTTCGCGAAGCGCTGGAGGATTTGTCCTACCTCGTCGTCGTTTGGCAAACCGAGAATTTCCTGAGCGTTCGCGGTCGCCCTCATCGGTTTATCTCCGGCGGATCCAAGTCCAGGGATTGAGCGAAGCGTACCCGTTCCCAGTTGTGGATTTTGGATCGCTGGGTTGTCCCCTGCCCTAACCCCTGGATAGGCCATGATGGTGGAAGCATTTTAGAATTTCTTTCTGCGAAAGATCCTTTAAACGGATTTTGGCGCGAGCACTTTCTTCATACGCGTATTGCCGAGCCATTGGCCATCGATATCAATCGTGTGGCGGTGCTCCGCTCGATAGCCTCGCGCCTCGAACAACGGCCTCGCCGTGTCGCTGACGTCGGCGGTGAGCGTGGCAATCCCATGGCCGGCGGCTTGCCGTTCGATCGCATCGCACAGAGCGGTCGCGACGCCGGTGCGGGCAACGGCCGGATGAACATAGAGCTGGTCGATCACCCCACCGCTGTGCAACGTGATAAAACCGACCGGCTCGCCGCCAACCTGGGCGACGAGCGTCAAGCCTTTTTCGAGCGTTTGCGCAAAGGCCTCGTCGTCGTCGGCGAGCGACGCCCATGCCTGGCGCTGGGCCTCGTCATAGTCGTCAACCGTCAATTCCTCGATGGCCGCAAAGCGGATCTCGGCGAGCGTTTCGAGATCGGATTCTTGGTAGGGCCGCAGCGAAGGTTTTGGGAAGACGCCGGCGCTCATCGCTTTGGCTCCCACCTGGTCGTGCCGTCTTTGTTGTCTTTCAGAGCGATGCCCATTGCAGCGAGTTCATTCCGGATACGATCAGCTTCTGCATAGTCTTTTGCGGCACGGGCTTCATTACGGCGAGAAACAAACGTCTCAATCTCAGCTCGCCGGACGTCGCTGACTTCGACAGATACCCGATTCCAATCAAGATCGCATACTCGGTCGAGGCCGAGGCGACGCATGCAAGCTCGCAAATTTGCCGAAGAGCTTTGTACTTGCTCCGGCGGAGCCCATATCGCCTCGTCCCAGAGTGAATAATCCCAAAAGACACCAATTCGAGTCAGGGCATGTATTTCGCTTAAAGCCTTCGGCGTATTGAGATCGTCCTCCATCGCTTCCAAGAATGCTTCCGAAGGAGCTGCTTCCTCAGTCTCGCCTGACTGCCCAGAATAAAATTGCCACCGTCTCAAAGTATGTTCCGCCTCCTCGAGCGCCCTCACCGTAAAATCGAGCGGCTGGCGGTAATGTGTTTTCAAGATCGCGAGCCGCAGCACTTCGCCGGGCCAGGAGCGGCCGCCGAATTTATTGGTGTGCAAAAGCTCCTGGATCGTCACGAAATTCCCCAGGCTCTTGGACATTTTTTCGCCTTCGACCTGAAGATGGCCGTTGTGCATCCAAAAATTGGCCATCACCTCATGCCCGAAGGCGGAGCAGCTTTGCGCGATTTCATTCTCGTGATGCGGAAACACGAGGTCGATGCCGCCGCCGTGAATATCGAAGGTTTCCCCAAGGTGCTTCCAGCTCATCGCCGAGCATTCGATGTGCCAGCCGGGCCTCCCCCGCCCCCATGGGCTTTCCCAGCTGGGTTCACCACCGCCCGACGGCTTCCACAAGACAAAATCCATCGGCGAGCATTTGTAGGGCGCAACCTCGACCCGCGCGCCCGCGATCATCTCGTCGAGCGGACGGCGCGAAAGTTTTCCGTAGCCAGGCATGGACGGCACGTCGAACAGCACGTGCCCTTCCGCCAAATAGGCATGGCCCTTGGCGATCAGCTTTTCGATCAGGGCAATGATTTCGCCGATATGCTCCGTCGCGCGCGGCTCGACCGCTGGCGGCAGGCAGCCAAGAGCCTTAGCGTCTTCGTGAAAAATCGCCGTCATTTCGTCCGTCAACGCCCGGATATCGATCCCCCGCTCGGCGGCGCGGGCGTTAATCTTGTCGTCGACATCCGTGATGTTGCGCACATAAGTCACGGCGCTCTTGCCATAGAGGTGGCAAAGCAGGCGGTAGAGCACGTCGAAAACGATCAGCATCCGGCCGTTGCCGATGTGCAAATGATCGTAAACCGTCGGGCCGCAGGCATAGAGGCGAACGTTTTCGGGGTCGAGCGGTGCGAACTCCTCCTTCTTCCGGGTCAGCGTATTGTAGAGCCGCAGCGGCATATCTTCCCCTCACGCCGGTTCTGGCCTGGGACATCAAAGCCGGTCTTTTTGAGGAAGGCGCGACGGCTCCAGCCAGCGGCAAGGCCAGCCATTACAAATGTGGCTGGTCGTTACAAATTTTGAACGCAATGTTGGGCCATCAAGGTCCGGTCGAAAGCGTCATTGGGGTGACTATGCGGGCAGAATGGTTTACCGGTCAAGTTAGACGTTGGCGGTTGGAACCCGGAGCGCGCTCATGCGTTAACCAAACCTTCAAGCGCTTTCGCTACAGGTTTTCTGCGTTCCCGCCAAGTCTCGAGTTTCCCATGTCAATACTGAACGTGCCAGCGGCACGGCGCGCGATTCCGTTCGCCGAGCGCCAGTTTTTCCGTAATGTGCTTTTCTACATCAGCGTCCTTCTGATAATCCTTGCCTTTCTGCCGCCTGCGAGATCCGGCGAAGGCCACACGCTGATTATTCCGCCCAACGACGGCTATGGCTTCGAGGAGTGCCTCACACCGGGTTCGCAATGCGGCCTTGTCGTGGCCGATGCCTGGTGCAAGGCGCATGGGTTTGGCGGTTCGCAAGGGTTTCGGCCCGAAACCGCTGACGCGGCCGGTGTCCCGGCCGGCTCGGTTCGCGTCACCTGTGGTGGCGAAGTCGACTAGCGCCTGAACGAACCGCGCCTTGGCGCAGCTTACCTCAGACGGTGCCCTACCCCGCCTGATTGTCTCGTTTCCAGAAAACATTTTCCAGCCCCGCACCATCTTGCGTCGGGCAAACTAATTGATGTCATCATTCCACATCTAAAACGGTGCATCAAAGGCACGATTTTTCGAGAGCAGTAGAGGGATGTGGCCTTGGTAAGGCCATGAATAAGCACCAGTCTCCCTGATAGAAGGAAACCGCCGCTTGGCGAATGACGGCCAGCGGCCCCAGAGTTGCGCATGAATTTCGGCCGCGCCCGTCGAGGATTATTAGCGCGTTGTGCCGCCTGCCTTGGGCTGGCGATCGCCTGCGGTTTTCTTAGTTTGGCGCAAAATCGCGCCTTCGCGCAGCCCGTCGATTGCGCGGGGCTGGCAGCGCGCATCGCCGCGCTTGGCGAAAGCGGGCAGCAATCGTTGAGAACATTTGGCGCCGCCGCGCAAAGGCAACGCGCGGACCTTGATCAGGCGATTCGCCAAGCGCGCGGACTTGGCTGCGACCGGCCGAAATTCTTCTTGTTCGGTCCGCAATCGCCGCAATGTCCTGGCCTCAACGCGCAAATCCGGCAGCTGCAAGCAAGTCTCGCCTACTCCCAAGCGGGCGGTGACAGCAATGCAGCCGCGAGACAACAGCTGACCGCGAGCTACAATACCTTTTGCCGCGGCCAAGCCCGCGCTCCCGCACAGCAGCCCCAACGCGGTTTTTTCGACCAGCTATTCGCTATCTTCTCCCAAAATCCCAACCAAAATCCGTTTTTTCAGCGTTCGCCAGACGAGCAAGTGCTTCCTCTGCCAGGCGAAGATCTCTCGCCGCGCGGCGGTTCGCAGGCGCTGTGCGTGCGTAGCTGCGACGGTGGCTTCTTTCCGCTTAGTGAGGCAGCCCATCGCACAGAATCAGAACAGCTGGCCGATCTCTGTCAGGCACTCTGCCCAAACGCAGAGGTGAGCGTCTATACGCGCTCCCCGTATCAGGACATCAAAACCGCCGTCTCGCTCGACGGAACAACCCCCTATTCGGACTTGCCGAACGCTTTTCGATTTCAAAAGGGTTTTGATTCAACCTGTACCTGCAAGCCGCCGGGACAATCTTGGGCCGACGTGCTCGCACCGGCAGAACAACTCCTCGGACGCGTGAGCAAGAGCGATGTTGTGGTCACGCCCGAAAAATCGGCGGAGCTTGCGCGACCGAAATTCGGGCCGGTAGTCAAGTCCAATCCGGCACCGCAGCCGGCAGTTGCAGCGGAAAACAAGGACACTTCAGCCAAAGCCGACGGACAGGAAGCGACAGAGGAGGTCACCGGGCCAGACGGGGTCAAGCGGCGCGTCCGGATAATCGTGCCGCCGCTTTAGCTCTGCCGATCAACGGCAAAAGCGCCGCAAGCTCTGGTCCGTCCGCACGGCCGGTCAAAGCGAGGCGCAAGGGCTGAAACAGCGGTCGTCCTTTGCGCCCGGTGACCTCCTTCAAAACATTGATCCAATCCGTCCAAATGCTTTCGTCCCAAGGCTCCTCAGGCAAGCTTTCGCGAGCCGCCGCTAGAAATGCGGCATCTTCAATGACAGGCGCGATATACGCCGACACGACGCACCACCAGCCAGCCACATCCTGGAAGGCAGAAAGATTGCCGCGGACGGCAAGCCAAAACGGCTCCGCCTTGTTGCCGGCGATGCCACCCGCTGCGAGCCGCTCCCTCACCGCTTCAAAACTCAAACCATGAAGCGTGCGCGCCGATAGGGTTGCAAGCTCTGACGGATCGAACCGCGCCTGCGTGCGCGAAATTTCGCCGAGGTCGAGAGAAGCCTCCAGCTCATCGAGGCTGGAAACCGGATGAAGCGCGGCTGAGGATCCGGTCAAAACTGCCGCCGCCGCGACGGCGAGCGGCTCGATGCCTGCCTCGCGCAACGCGCCAATCGACAGCGCGCCGGAACGCTTCGAAAGCCCTTCGCCGCTTGCCGAAAAAAGGAGGTTATGATGCGCAAAGGCCGGCAGGCTTTCCGCGCCCGCCAAGGCCTCGAATAGCTCAATCTGCACCGCCGTATTGGTCACATGGTCCTCGCCCCGGATGATATGAGTAATTTTCTGCTCGATGTCGTCGGCGACCGAGGGCAGCGTATAGAGATAGGTGTGATCCTCGCGTAAAAGCACCGGGTCCGACAAAGAGGCGCAATCGATATGGCTGTCGCCGCGCACGAGATCATTCCAACGCACGATCTTGTGCTCGAGTTTAAAGCGCCAGTGCGGCCTGCGTCCTTCTGTTTCAAACTTCGCCCGATCCGCCGAGGACAAGGCGAGCGCCGCCCGGTCATAGACCGGAGGAAGGCCGCGCGCCTGCTGGCGCTTGCGCTTGCGGTCGAGTTCCTCGGCGGTCTCATAACAAGGGTAAAGCCGTCCTTCTTCGCGCAGCTTTTGTGCCGCGGCAGCATACAGTGCAAATCGCTCCGACTGGCGCAATACCTTATCAGGCACGGCGCCAAGCCAGACAAGATCGGCCTCGATTGCCCGCGCATACTCTTCTTTCGAGCGCTCTAAATCAGTATCGTCGAAGCGAAGAAGAAATTCGCCATGGTGCTTTTTAGCGAAAAGGAAGTTTAAGAGCGCCGTCCGCGCATTACCGATGTGAATATGGCCAGTCGGCGAGGGAGCAAAGCGGACAATTGGTTTCAGCATGGAACTCAAGATTTATGGAAAGGCGAAAGCGCGCGCGGCGCCGTCATGGAGACTCTTGTCCAGCTTAGCACACAAAAGACCTGCCAAGCCTGGCATAAACATATGAAGCATACAGTTTTTCGAGGTTTGCGCCCAGGCGGTGTCCTGCAAAAGCAGGGCTAACGGATTTGGACTAGAAGAATTGCGAGGAACCGTATGCCCCGTACGTCGATTGAGTTTGCTCGGCGGGAGCCAACTTAAGCCCGAAGTTGCGTCCGAGACTCCCAAGGTCCGCGCGAACAAATTTGCGCAATTTCTTCAACTGATGGTTGGCGGCCGTGTTTCGCGCAATGTGTAGCAAAGTGAGCGCCTTGACCCTGAAATTTTCTTCTCATACCCGCCAACCACATTGATGCGTGATCGGCACGGATAGTCATCCCTTTCCCAACAAGGCTACGAGTTTTTCGGCGAACCGCTAGCGCGGACCATCCGCTCAACTCATGACAACATTCACTGCGCTTTCAGGAAGTTCCTTGCCGAAGCAGCGCTGGTAGAATTCCGCGACGAGCGCGCGCTCCAGCTCATCACATTTGTTGAGAAAGGTTAGCCGGAATGCAAAGCCAGTATCACCAAATATAACAGTATTCTCGGCCCATGTAATGACAGTTCGCGGACTCATCACCGTAGAAAGATCGCCAGAGATAAATGAGTTGCGTGTTAAATCGGCGACTCGCACCATTTTGCTAACTGTGTCGCGGCCTTCTTTGGTCGCCTGGAACCGCTTAACTTTGGCAAGCACAATTTCGGTTTCCTTGTCGTGTGGAAGATAATTTAGTGTTGCAACGATCGACCAGCGATCCATCTGGCCCTGATTGATTTGCTGGGTTCCATGGTAAAGGCCCGAGGTATCCCCAAGGCCGATCGTATTCGCGGTTGAAAACAGCCGGAACGCCGGATGCGGTCTAATCACCCTGCTTTGATCGAGAAGGGTGAGGCGGCCAGACACCTCGAGGACCCGTTGTATAACAAACATAACGTCCGGGCGGCCTGCGTCATACTCGTCGAAGCAAAGGGCGACATTGTTTTGCAATGCCCAAGGCAAGATACCATCCTTAAACTCTGTCACCTGCTGACCGTCTTTTAATACGATCGCGTCCTTGCCGATGAGATCGACGCGCGAGACATGGCTATCGAGGTTGATTCGCACGCAAGGCCAATTCAACCGGGCCGCGACCTGTTCGATATGGGTTGATTTTCCGGTACCATGGTAGCCCGTGATCATGACCCGGCGATTGTTGGCAAAGCCCGCCAAAATGGCAAGGGTCGTATCGCGATCGAAGAGATAGTCCGGATCGAGGTCTGGAACGTGAGGATCGGCGGTCGAGTAGGCTGGCGCTTCCATATCGCTGTCTATGCCAAATAGCTGGCGTACGGACACTTTCATGTCGGGCAGACCACCCGTAGCGGTGCTTTCCGTCGCCGTCATTTCAGTATGTATCCCTTTGCCAACGCCACACCCGCCGCTTGACGCGACAGTCGAGACGGGTCCGAAGAGTTTCGACTGCGATGAGATTCGTTCAGCGAGTCAAGAACCTTTGAACAAGCGGAAGGTCTCAGACGTGCTTGGTCGACCTGAGATAAGTGTAAGCGCGAATGATTTCCCGCAATTTGTCTTCATTCGACCGATCGCCCGCGTTCGCGTCAGGATGCAAACGCTTGACCAAATCCTTGTAGCGCGCCTTGATCGCTACCATGTCTACGCTGTCATCGAGTCCTAGTTGGTCCAACGCTTTTAGGGCGGCCACTCCATAGCGCGGTTGCAGTCGCGCACAAGGGTAGCGCCGGAAATTCACTGGTCGCAGACCCGGAATATTGTCAGCACGATACGACATCTCACCCGCATCACAAATGCCCCCGCCCCTGCCGAAGACGCCCATTGTCCAAGTCGGGCGGTGGCCAACCAGGGCATCACGTTGGAACCGGGCGATTGCCTCCGTGCTCATGCCACTAAAATAATTATAAGTTACGTTATATTCCCGAACGTGGTCGAGGCAAAAGCAAAAATACTGACCCTCTCGAAAGCGTCCCATCGGCGCACGGAATTCACCTGCTTGGGTACAGCCGGGGAACTGGCATGGCGTCCGGCCGGGCGGGATTGCATCCTCTGATCTAGGTTTTACCCGGACCCTGTCGAATAGGTGGGACTTTAAATTCATGGCTCCGGCATTATAAATATCTCAGGAAACACGTTTATTTTCTCTGCTCGTTTGCTGGCGCGAAGTCGAATAACCTTGCTGAAGGACAACCCGAATTGGACGAACATGCTGAAGTGACCCCGGGCAATCGTATCAAGGCAATCTTGCATGCCGCCCTTGCTCCCGTCTCCATTGAAGTAATAGACGAATCGCACAAGCACGCAAGTCATACTCATACCATCAAGCGGACGCGCACCGACATGACCTCGAGCGGAACCCACTTTCGTATCAGGATAGTTTCGGAGGCCTTTAGTGGCAAGAGCAGGGTCGAACGCCAGCGTGCAATTAACCATCTTTTGCGCGCTGAATTTGCGGAAGGCCTGCATGCACTCGCGATCGAGGCCCTGGCTCCAGGCGAATAGAAACCGGGGTTAGCGCCACAAATTCCGGCCAAATTCCATGGCCCCGCCAGCGTGGGCAACCAACCACTTCGTTAACGTGACCATTCTATTTTCAATTGGCCAGGGTATTGGATCGTCTTTTAACTGCCGTATGTCGATCTTTTCCGGGCCATTCCCCTATTCCGGGCTAGCCCCAATTGTCCTGGCTGAAGTCGACCGGCCAATCCCAAGAGTGCGACGATGCTGCGACTTCAAATCAAGTAAGATTGGTCAATTCGAAGAGAATCGGAGCCGTTGACATGCAGTTGATTGTCGTGGCTATATGCGCGCGTGCCGTGCACGAATTGCGTCTTTTGTTCTTGAGCAAGTTTGACTTTCGGAGTCACGGCTAACTTCGGCTAGCAAACGCACCAGATACCACGAGCGTCCGGGTAGGGTCATCACGCGACTTTGTCGTTTCCGCCACCGCTGGTATTCCTTGTCTTACTTCGCTCAAGGCCTAACTGTCCGGGAACAGATCAGTGCGGGGTTACTATTCGATCGTAACCTTTTGAACCATGCACCGCGTAGCAGCAAACGATGTAAGAACGCGCAAATTCGCGTGGCACCGGTGCGTTGACATGCAAGCGGTTGTGAGCTCTACATACGCGCGAGCCGTGCACGAACTGCGCCTGCTTCGTTTTGATAGTGCCAAGCCGAATCGCCAACGTGCTGGTGTGCGGTATCGACGACTTTAGCGAAATAGGAATGGTCGCCAAAGCCGGTCAGCGAGCAGCCGTCTACAAACGCATTACTCTATTGGCTCAAGTACGGCGGCGTTGCGACGCCGTCCGCATGCCACAACCATAATCGCAATTAGGACCACGAATGGTTTCATTCAGCCCAGGCCAGGAGGCGGCCCGCCTTCTCCTGGAGGGGCCTCAGCGTTACACGTGTCTCGCCGGCGGCACACGCTCTGGGAAGACCTTCCTAATTGTCCGCGCTATAGTTTTGCGGGCACTGCAAGCAAAAGGATCCCGCCACGCGATTCTACGATTCCACGCCAACGCAGCACGGGCCTCGATCGCCCTCGGCACTTTGCCTCAAGTTATGCAGCTCTGCTTTCCGGATATACGCATAAAGGAGCACCGTCACGACGGCTACTTCTCACTGCCGAACGGATCACGAATCTGGATTGGAGGTCTTGATGACAAGGACCGCGTCGAAAAGATCCTCGGTCTTGAATATGCTACCGTGTTCTTAAACGAAGGTTCACAGATCCCTTATTCGTCTGCCTTGATCGCGTTCACACGGCTCGCTCAAGTGACACGCGTAATTCACCAGCACGCGTATGTCGACCTCAATCCTGTCGGCAAGTTGCATTGGACAAACCTGTTATTTGGTGAGAAGCGCGATCCAATCTCAAAACAACTGCTCAAAGACCCGGATAATTATCGGCGCGCATTCTTGAATCCGCCCGACAACGCCGCAAACCTTTCGCAGGAATTTTTGGCAAGTCTTGCAAACTTACCGGAAAAGCAACGCAAGCGCTTTTACGACGGCGTTTATACCAGTGAAGTCGACGGCGCGCTCTGGACATACGAGACAATAGATTCCAATCGATGCGCGGCCGAGGATATACCCGAAGAAAGACGCGCATCAGTCGTCGTTGCCCTTGATCCGTCTGGAGCAGCAGGGCGTGATGACCTTGGAGCAGATGAGATTGGGATCGTTGTCGCCGCAAGAGGAATTGATAGCGACTGCTACATTCTTGCTGATCTCTCTTGCCGGGAGTCGCCCGCTGTATGGGGGAGACGGGCGGTTGTCGCTTTTCATGAATTTCGCGCCGATTGCATCGTGGCCGAGAGCAATTTCGGTGGCGAAATGGTGCGCGCAACAGTTCAAGCAGCCGATCGGAGCGTGCCGGTGCACTTGGTGACAGCGAGCCGAGGCAAGGCCGTTCGAGCGGAACCGATTTCGGTCCGCTACGCACAGGGGCAAGTTCATCATGCGGGCCGGTTCGCCAAGCTTGAGGATCAGTTGTGCGCCTTTTCTACGGCGGGCTATACGGCTGGCGGCAGCCCGGACCACGCCGACGCGGCAATCTGGGCATTGACTTATCTCTTCGGTCAGACCGACGGAACGGGAATAATCGAATTCTATCGCCGAGAAGCGGAAGGTGCCGCGCGCGTATGAGCAAAGTCCCGCGCATATAGCCTTTCGAATTGAGCTTTCTCGGAATTTTGAATGCACGGCTTGGTCTCCAGCAAGGCGCGGGCCGCCGCGCCCGCGCGTACGCTTTTGGTACGCACCGGGACTGTGTGGATGTGGCCCGGGATCGCGCTCACGGAGAGGCGCGGTACGGCCTGCGTACCGGTAGCCGACGAAGTCGCGCGTTTCTGGATTACCAGGTTGCATGGCCCCGCGGCGAATGATTCTGCCGTCCTGCGGTCTCTTGCCCTCGCGTGCAAAAGTTGAACCAGGGCGATGAGGCGGGAGCGCAAAGGGAACTCGATGCAAGCGGGCACAACCGGCTTTCGAGTGATGGCGCGGCGCTCGCGCGTGCTGTCGCTGGGGCGCTCCGCCGCTCGATCTGCCCTGGGCAGACGGGCCGAGGCTCTGGCGCGCCGAAGACATCGCGGCGCATCTGCCTTTGTTCAAGAACTATGCACCAGCGGCCGGTCTGCTCGCCAAGGCTGGAGCCTGGGACGAATCGAAACATCGGCGCTGGCCCGACGCCAAATTCACTCTTCGACGATCTCTCTCCGCGTGACTATCTCAGGGGCAAGGATTGGGATACAAGAAGGAAGGTTGGCATTGATGCGCTGATAAGATTCGGGGTTCTCGAGCCGTGAAAAAAGTCCCACTTACAGATTTAACCGTCGATCAACTTGTGGACCGTTTCGCTGAGATCGGTGTTGCCGAGTACGAAGCCATGCTTGGCGATGCATATGGCAAGGTTAGGCAACTGGCTAACCAAATGATTGCGGTGGACAAAGAGCTGCGCGCACGGGGCCGCAGTGCCCGGCTGGCATTGCTAAGACTTTATGATCACCCGAATAGAGGTCCGGCTAGAGGCTGCAAAACGTACCCTTGGGGTTGCGCCGGCTGCAGCGCGGAAAACCATCAAGGCAATCGAAGATTCGCAATGGTTTCCACAAGCAGGGGATGCCGGCATGACACTACAGTACCTGGACGAAGGTATCTTCAAGCCAGACTAATTTGGATGGCCCAGGTGGCCTTTCCCCAAAGCTTCGCTACGCATTTGCGAAGCTCGCGGCAAGATGGCTGGCGCGAGCCTTGGCAGCTTCTGAATTTGGACCCGAGGGAGAGTTTGTTGTCGCCCTGGAAGCGGCGGCCGAAACAGTGCTTTGGCTTCACGTTAGATATCCCCATATCAAAGCCTACCTTGATGCGCCAAAATCGCTCGAAGAGCTGCAAAGCGATGTTGGAAAGCCTGAGAAAGGTTACGAAGTCCATCATATTGTGGAGCAGCCCGCCGCTGAGCTAGACGGCCATTCGCGAGCAGACATCGACGCGCCGGACAATCTCGTTCGCATCCCAACTCTAAAGCACTGGGAAATTACGGGATGGTATATGAAAGGTAATGACGATTTTGGCGGACTCTCTCCTCGTGAATATCTGCGTGGGAAATCGGCGGAAGAAAGACGACGGGTTGGTCTTGATGCTCTCATTAGGTTCGGAGTTCTTAAGCGGTGAAACCGGTGAATCTCGAAGAGATGACGATTGACGAGCTGGTTGAGCGTTTTGCCGAAATCGGCATTGCCCAAGACCAGGCGGAGCTAACGGGCGAAATAGGGAAGTTCAATCGCCTTTATCGGCAGATGGATGCGACGGAGAAAGAAATTCGTAAGCGAGGACGTGATGCCCGCCTCTCATTACTTCGACTTTATGATCATCCAAATATGCAAGTTCGGTTAAATGCGGCCAAAAGGACGCTTGGGGTTACACCGGACATGGCTCGCAAAGCCATTCAAGCAATTTATGACTCGAAATGGTACCCACAAGCTGGCGATGCCGGAATGACATTGGTAAATCTCGATAATGGGGTATTCAAGCCCGACTGAGGCACCCGTACGTACGCAATGAAAAGGGCGAAGCTCAAAGATCTGACTGTTGATCAGCTGGTTGATCGCTTCGCTGAGATTGGTGTTGCCGAGTACGAAGCCATGCTTGGCGATGCATATGATAACGTTAGAAAACTCGCTAACCAAATGATGGCGGTGGATAAGGAGCTGCGTGCGCGGGGCCGCAATGCCCGGCTAACATTGCTACGACTTTATGTTCATCCCAATATACAGGTCCGGCTAGAGGCCGCAAAATGCACTCTAGGAATTGCACCGGTTGCAGCGAGGAAAACCATCAAAGCAGTCCAAGAGTCGCAAGTGTTTCCGCAGGCTGGCGATGCTGGGATGGCACTATGGTTTCTCGAGGATGGAATTGTCAATCCGGATTGACCGATCCACTTCTCCTGTATGTTTGATCGGGCGGTCATAGCCTTTTCTGAGCATTCTGCCGGGACGCTGGTACATGACGCCGAACGAGCGGTATGATTATCTTTCACCGCGAGAGTACCTCAAAGGTAAGAGCTGGGACGAAAAGCGGAACGTAGTCATTCAGGCGCTTATCGACTTCGGGGTATTGAAGCCATGAAGCGGACGCTGAAAGATTTCACGGTAGATCAGCTGGTTGATCGCTTTGCTGAGATCGGCATTGCGCAGGATCAAGCTCTCCTCTATGACGAGCCTCAAAAGTTCAATCGTCTTTTCAGCGAGATGAACGAGTTAGATCAAGAGCTGCGAAGGCGAGGCCAGCACGCTAGGCTGGCCTTGCTGCGGCTGTACGATCATCCGAATACACAGGTCCGAGTCAAAGCGGCCATACGAACTCTCGCCGTGGCGCCGGCGGCGGCACGGCGTGCACTTCAAGAGATTAAGGAATCGCACAGTTACCCGCAAGCGGCAGATGCCAGCATGATCTTGCGTGATTTCGATAACGGCTCATACAAGCCCGACTAATCGGATCCCCCGGATAATGAATGCTGCGGCATATAGTGGAGCAGACCGCCGCTGAGCAGGACGGCCATTCGCGAGAAAACATCGATGCATCGGACAATCCCGTTCGTATACCCACCTTAAAGCATTGGGAAATTACGCGGTGGTATGTGACGCCAAACCGGCTCTTTGACGGTCTCTCTCCGCGGGAATATTTACGAGGCAATAGCTGGGATGAACAGCGTGAAGTTGGTCTTGGTGCGCTCAAAAAGTTCAAAGTGCTGAAGCCACGAAACAAACCAACGTCAAATCCATGACCATCGATCAGCTGGTTGATCGCTTTGCTGACATTGGGATCGCCCAGGACTCTGACATTTGCCCCCGTAATTTAATCCAGGTTGAACTAGTCTGGCCCTTTGAGGAGGGCCCCGCCGTGCTCGGCGATTCGCAAACTTGCAAATTCACCTTGCTAAAGGACTGACCATGGCCGAGCGTGGCGTAGGACAAAGAAGTTGGCCGCTGAGTCCCTACGAGGTCAATATCAGCTTCGCTAGGAGCAATGCGCCCGGGGAAGCAGAGAATTGGTTCGGCCCGCTCGCGCCAATCGCGCCGCTCGCGCCCCCGGAGGTGGCCGGACGGCAGTGGGACTATCCGGCGGGCTATAATCTTTCGACGCTCTCGCGCCCGTTCGAGCCCATTACCTTTGCGACGCTGCGAAATCTCGCGGACGGTTACGATCTTCTGCGGGTGGTCATTGAGACCAGAAAGGATCAGGTGTCGCGCCAATCGTGGAACATCGTTGCGCGCGATCAAAAGGAAAATTCGGACAAGAATGCGGCGCGCATTGGCGCGCTTAAGAACTTCTTCGCCAAGCCCGATCGAACCCATAATTTTGCCGATTGGCTGCGGATTTTATTGGAGGAGGTCTTTGTGACCGACGCCCCCGCGCTCTTTATGAGCCGGGATCGCGGCGGACGGCTGCTTGCGCTCATGCCGCTCGACGGGGCAACGATCAAACCGGTGATCGATGCTTGGGGCCGCGTGCCGCAGCCTTATTTCGACGGCGGCACTCTCGTTTATCCAGCCGCCTACCAGCAAATTCTGAAGGGCTATCCGGCCGTCGACTATTCGGTGCGCGACATTATCTACCGGCCGCGCAACCTTCGCGTCAATCGCGTTTATGGCCTGAGCCCCGTCGAGCAAATCGTCACGACGGTGAATATTGCCCTTCGCCGGCAGCTTTATCTTCTCGACTATTTTTCGGAAGGAAACGTTCCGGACAGCCTGATCGGAGTGCCTGAAAATTGGACGCCGGATCAGATTTCGTCTTATCAAAAATATTGGGATGCCTATTTCGATGGCGATCTCGGCCGCCGCAGACGGGCCAAATTCGTCCCCGGCGGCGTTGCCAAAACTTTTATCCAAACGAAGGAGCCCGAACTCAAGGGAGCATTCGACGAATGGCTCGCGCGCATCGTCTGTTTTGCATTCTCGATTTCTCCTCAAGCGCTCACTCAAACCGTTAACCGCGCGACCGCCGAAACGCAAAAGGAGCTTGCCGAAGAAGAGGGCCTTGGGCCGATCCTCGGCTGGGCGAAGTCGCTCGTCGACGATATTTTGGCGAGCGAATTCGACTCCGCTGATCTCGAATTCGTCTGGGGCCCGGGTTTCGAGACTGATCCCGCGACACAGGAAGCGATCCTTTCGAGCTATGCGACAAAGGGCATACTGACCATCAACGAGACGCGCGCCGCGCTCGGCCGCGCGCCGCTTCCCGAGGCCTCCGCCGACAGGCCGATGACGCTCACCAACGCGGGATATGTCGCGCTGCCGGACTGAGCAGAGCTCCGCTCTACCGGCTTTCTGCTTTTGGTTTTTTGGAATTTTGCATGCACGGCTTTGTCTTTGGCAAGGCGCGGGCCCCCGCGCGCACGCTTTTGGTACGCGCCGGCGCAATCTGGATGTGGCCAGGTATCGCGCTCACGGAAAGACGGGGCGCGGTTTGCGTTCCGGTAGCCGGCAATGTCGCGCGTTTCTGGATCACAAGGCTCCGGCGGCGAATGATTCTGCCGCCCTGCGGTCTCTTGCCGTCGCCGGTTCGCTCGGGATTTCGCCGCTCGATCTTCCGGCTGCTGACGAGCCGAGGCTTTGGCGCGCACAAGACATCGAAGCCCATGTTCCTTTGTCCAAGGAGTTTGCGGTGGGCGCACATGCGCTCGCATAAGGAGGAGATTGGGACGAATCCAAACATAATCGCGTGCCCGCCCGGGTCACCCGAAGGTGGACGGTTTACCAGTGGCGAGGCGGGGCTGGTGGCGGAAAATCCGACGGCCAATAAACCTGGGGAGGCCGGAAATGGAGGGCCACCAGAAATTCCAAACGTCGCGCCCGCGACTGAAGAGCTCCGCAATGTCTTTGTGAAACTTGCGGCAAGATGGCTCGCCCGAGCCCTGGCTGGGGGTGCCGCGGGACCGGCAGGAGAGTTTGTTGTCGCCCTGGAAGCGGCAGCCGAAACAGCGCTTTGGCTTCACGATAAATATCCCTATATCAAAGCCTACCTTGATGCGCCAAAATCGCTTGACGAGCTGCAAAGCAGTATTGGAAAGCCTGAGAAAGGATACGAAGTCCATCATTTTGTGGAGCAATCCGCTGCAGAAAGTGATGGCCACTCACGCGAGGACATCGATGGGCCGGACAATCTCGTGCGTATACCGACGCTAAAACATTGGGAAATTACAGGATGGTATATGACACCGAACCCCCTCTTTGATGGTCTCTCTCCACGCGAATACCTGCGAGGCAAGAGTTGGGATGAACGGCGTAAAGTTGGTCTTGGCGCGCTCAAAAGGTTCAAAGTGTTAACGCCATGAAACTAACCAATGTCGAATCCATGACCATCGATCAGCTGGTTGATCGCTTTGCTGACATTGGGATCGCGCAGGACGAGGCTCTCCTTTATGATGAACACGCAAAATTCAGACACCTTTACAGCCAGATGGAGGAGGTAGACAAAGAGCTGCGAGCGCGGGGAACGGAAGCGAGACGTGCGCTAGCTCGACTTTTCGATCACCCTAATATGCAAGTCAAATTGCAGGCAGCCAAGTGGAGCCTCGGGGTCTTATCAAAAGACGCTCGACGGGTGATTGAATCCATCAGCGAATCAAACTGGTTTCCACAAGCTGGCGATGCTGGAATGACCCTAGACTTCCTCGACGACGGCACATTCAAGCCTGATTGATTTTAACGTCCGCCGCCTGACTAGGCAACGACGCGGGCGGGCAAAGGGAACTCGAAGCGAGCGGGGTGACGCGACTTTCGACAGATGGCGCGGCGCTCGCGCGGGCCGTCGCCGGTTCGCTCGGAATTGCGCCACTCGATCTGCCGTTTGCCGAGGGGCCGAGGCTTTAGCGCACGCAAGACATGGAAGCTCATATTCCTTTGTATAAGGAATATGTCGTGGCGGCTGGTCTGCTCGCGAAATCCTGAGATCACGCGCGCCCAGCCGGGTCTCCTGAGCGGCCTTCTGCGGGATTGCAGACATGATCCCATTGCCCACTAAGAGGCCGCGGAACACTACCTGTTCGTCCGCCCGGTAAACTCACGAGCTATACCGTGGTTCGCGGCTGCGAATCATCAATTGCCGGCGCTTGATTGAGCGCGCAAGCACCGGCCTGAGCGCCCACCGTTCACCTATTCTGTTCAATTCCTTCTCACTGCAAGGAGCATCCATGTCCGCGTTGCGTATGTTCATTCCGATTACTAAGGTCGATGCGGCGCGGCGCCTTGTTTATGGTGTCGCAACCGCCGAGGCAGAAGATCGGTCCGGAGAAATATGCGATTACGCTACAACCAAGCCTCTTTATGAAAAATGGTCGGATGAAATCGCCGCATCCACCGGCGGGAAGTCCTTGGGTAATCTCCGAGCAATGCACGGGCCTGTAGCCGCCGGCAAAGTAACTGCAATCACCTTCAACGACGCGGAGAAGCAGATCGAAATCTGCGCAAAGGTTGTTGATGACGCCGAATGGGGAAAAGTCCTGGAAGGCGTATACACGGGTTTTTCACAAGGCGGAGCCTATGAACGTCGGTGGACAGATACCGAAGGTAAAACGCGCTACACCGCGGCACCAAATGAAATTTCGCTCGTTGACTTGCCGTGTCTGCCGCAGGCAACCTTTGAAATGATCAAGGCAGACGGGACATCTGAGCAACGCCGATTCGGCCAAAAGGATGATGACATGGAGCGTTTTGGGCACCTTGCCGATGAATTGGAGTGGCTACAGAGCGCTATGGCGGTTGGTGAGCCGGCCGAAATGGATGACTCCGACCAATCAACAAAATTGCGGGAGTTCGCCGCACGTACATCCGAAATTCTTCGGGCGATTCTCAACGATCGCACATCTGAACATACGCAAACCGGTGCATCTCAGCCGTCAAAGAAGATGTTTACCGCACCTCTAAAGGCTGCGCCTGTGAACTCATCCGGCGTTCTCAAGAGCGGCGCACGAAACAGCAGTGCAGATCAAGCCAGAATTCAGCGAATGCATGACACGTCGGTTGAACTCGGTGCCATCTGCGACACGAAAAAGAGCGCGCGTGGCGCTTTGGAAAAGCGCTTCGACATACTTGCCGAGACACTTTCCGATGTTCTGCAGCGATTGAAAAACATCGAGGACCAGCCACTGCCCTTGCCGTTTCTTGGCCCTGCACGTCCTGTCTCGAAGATTGAAGATTTTGGGGACGGCGATCACGACGGCAGGCAAATCGAGAAGTTGCTTGCGAACCCAGAGGCTCTGTCGGTTCTCGCCATCAAATTGGCCCAGCGCAAAGGGCGTTCACCACTGCGGTAAGAGTCGCAAGACGATTGGGCTGGCTCGCAAGACCGGCTCTCAGCAGATTTGCCTGCAGCGCTGAACTCCTAAATTCAGCGAAGGCTAGCGCGTGGCGAAATCCATTACGTGGCGCGGCGCAGCAACCACTAAACAAACATCAAAAATTCAAACTTTTTAGCGGCAGGAGCAACATATGAGCATGCAAACCGATGTGCAGGACGTATTGGACCGGATAAAGATCGCGCAGCAAAAACCGCTTGGCGATCCCCGGTTCAATAGCCTCGCTGGACTTGAAAAGAGCACATTCACCGAAAACGCGAGCGCCACGTCCGGGCTTACGTTCTACGATCTCGAACTTGGAGCGAAGTTTCTTTATCCGGTTCTGACCCCATTGCGCAACATGATCCCGCGCGTCTCCGGCAAGGGCGGTGTTCAGGCCGCCTGGCGCGCAGTCACGCAAGTTAATAGCAGCGGATTGCGATTTGGCGTGTCGGCTGCAAACCGCGGCGGCGTTATGGCAGTTAAAACTCAGGATTACGTCGCGAACTATAAGGGCATAGGTGTCGAAACAAGCGTCGATTTCGAGGCGCAGTATGCCGGTCAAGGGTTTGACGACATTCGGGCGGTTGCGGCAAAGACTGGGCTCGAGGCTTTAATGCTCGGCGAAGAGGCAATGATCCTAGGCGGCTGTTCGTCGACGCCCCTTGGGACGACGCCGACTCCGGCGCTAACCGCGTCGACCACGGGCGGTACCCTCACCGCGCAGACATGGTCCGTCATTTGTGCCGCGTTGACGCTCGATGGCATTATGAATGGAAGCATTGCAGGTGGCGTGCAAGGGCCAATCAATCGTACAAATGCCGACGGATCGAGCGACCAATTTGGCGGCGGCGTGGCGCAGCCTAGCGTGAATGCCGTTCCGACTACTGGCACAACCGGGTCCATTAATGCAAGTGTTGCGCCTGTCGCTGGTGCGCTGGGGTACGCATGGTTTTGGGGACTAGCAGGTTCCGAAGTCCTTGGAGCCATTACGACAATCAATTCGGTGGTAATCACGAGCGCAGCGGCAGGAACTCAGAAGGCGACTTCTCTCCAGGTTAGCGGTGCTTATGTTGACAACTCTACGAATCCGCTCGCGTTCGACGGCCTAATTTATCAGGCATTGATTCCCGGCTCTGGTGCTTACATTTATACCATGGGGTCCGGGACACCTGGCGTTGGTACACCTCTTACTTCCGATAGCGCGGGCGGCATCATCGAGATTGATACCGCATTGAAATCTATGTGGGACAAGTACCGGCTGTCCCCCGATACGATGTGGGTTAATTCCCAAGAGGCTTTGAACATATCGAGAAAGGTACTGTCCGGCTCCCAGAGCGCTGCGCAACGATTCATTTTTGAATCGTCGCAGGAGCTGGTCGGCGGCGGCGTTATGGTCCGCACCTATTTGAACCGGTTTTCGATGCAGGGCGGCAGCGTTGTCGACGTCAAAGTGCATCCGAACATGCCGGCAGGCTCAATCCTTATGACCACGAAAGCCCTGCCGTATCCGCTTGCGGGCGTAGGAAATGTTGTTCAAATTCGCACGCGGCAGGATTACTATCAAATCGAGTGGCCGCTCCGTACCCGCAAGTATGAATACGGCGTCTACGCTGACGAGGTGTTACAAAACTATTTTCCGCCGTCGCTGGCACTAATTAACAATATCGGCAACGGCTAAATCCAAATTCGGGTAACAAGCCTCGACGCGTCTCCGCAGACTTCCCGCTTGCAGGCCAAGTTCAGCACGCATCAACACATTCGGACTATGGCCGGCGAACTCCAAATGGCTCGCCGGATTACGTTATGCCTTTGTGCATTCTGAATGAGGATTATCCGAATGAAACTAAAGGCACCCTTTAGTTGCTGCGCGGCATCGCATAACGGCCGCGCTATCCCGTTTGCAGAGGACGGAACCATCGACGTCGACGATAAAGTTGCGCCAGTCTTCGTCGCACATGGCTTTACTCCTGTGGAACTTAGCCAGGGCACAGATGCAGCAGAACGCAGACACCCGAGCGCCGAGCCTTCAATTCCAGATACTGGAACTGACGGGATAGACGCCCTCAGCCGCAAGGAGCTATTTGCGTTCCTTAGAGCCAAGGGCGTCTCCGTTTCTCTGCCGATTACCAATAACGAATTACGCGCCGCTGTGCGGCAATCTCTCGGCAAGCAAAGCGGTTAGAGCGGACCCACAAAGTTAGAAAGGCGCCTCCTTCTGCACACTAGTGTTGGAGGAATGCGCCAGCCGCCCGTAAGACAACAGCAGGTCCTAAAAAGATGGCATCTCCCTTCGATCTTGTCAGCCTCAGCGATCTGAAAAGCTGGCTTGCTATTACGGGAACCAATGATGACGCACTGCTAGCCCGGTTAATTACACAAATCAGCCGCGCGATTCTGAACGTCATCGATAGACCCGCGATTTTACCCCAGGCCTACATCGAAACCTACGACGGCCGTGACGATATCTCCATTATGCTGCGGCAATGGCCGGTTACGGGAATATCGTTCTGCGCGGTGGATGGCGTATTGATCCCAGCCTCGCCGCCTCTGATCGCAGGTGCGCCCGCTCCGGCGGGCTATGTTGTTGATGGCGCCAGCATTGCTCCGCCAGGCGTTATGCAAAGACTGTCGTTGAGGGGATATCTTTTCACATGCGGGCTCCAAAATGTTACAGTTTCCTACAGCGCGGGTTATCAAATTACCAATGAGAGCGCTGTTGTTCCTTCAACCCCTCCATATACGGTCTTGGCGCAAGGCCCTTACGGTAATTGGGCAAGTGATGTCGGCATCACCTATTCAAACGGTGTATCACTCGCGGCAGTCACTGGAACGCCACACGCCAGGCAGTATGCTGTCGGAAATGGCGCTTACAATTTTGCACCGTCAGACGCGGGCGCGCCGGTGTTTCTCACTTATGGCTATGTACCAACGGACCTTGCGGCTTCCTGCATGGACTGGGTAGCAGAGCGCTATGCGTATCGTTCGCGCATCGGGCAACATTCCAAGTCGCTCGGTGGCCAAGAGACCATGGCGTTCATCGTCAAAGATATACCAGATTTTGTCCAAACCGCCGTGGCACCATACCGGCGAGTGATTATGCCATGAATGACGACGGATTTGACCCGCAAATTGTCCAGAATGCACTGACTCAGCAAGCAACCAGTTTTGCTTCCGAGCTCGAAGCTCGCATTCAACGAAAGCTAACGGGCGAGGTCCTTCAGACGCAATCCGGCGCGCTTGCAGCGTCGATCTTCTCGTCCATCGGCAGCAATGAATCAGACACCACAATCTCAGTTTCGAGTACTGGTGTGTCATATGCGGCAATCCAGGAGTTTGGCGGAAAAACCGCAGCTCACGAAATAATTGCGACAAACGCCAAGGCCTTAGCATTCCGCGCGGGCGGAGGCCTCGCGTTTGCAAAGCATGTAAATCATCCTGGATCCAACATTCCAGCGCGCTCCTATCTCGGAAGTTCCTTGGCAGAGATGCGCGACGAAATTGAGTCAGGATTCAAACAGGCTATCGTGGAAGCTTTGGGAACGGCGTGACAACGATCTCAAGCGAAGTTTCCCGGCGCCGACAGCGAAAATAAACAGGCAATCGATATCAAACGCTAGAGGGAGCCCGTCTTGCGATGACACCACGCGAGAGCGCCATCGCGGCGCTTATGAATCTCGTCGCAAACGCCTATCCGTGGACGCTCGGGCCAGTGAGGCGCCTCAAGCTCTGGAGTGACGTGTCGGCAGCGAATCGGCCTGCGTGCTTTCTCTACGAGGGCAGTCAGGAGACATATAGCTGGAGCGAAAGCGCGCTTCCGAAGCGTATCATTGAAGTTCGATTCTTCGTCTACCTTAACGCTAAAGACCCAAGTGTTGTGGGTGCAACACTGATAAATAATGTGATGGACGCCTTCGATAACGCTTTCGCAATTTCGGGAGCCGACGTTATTCTTGGGCGAAATACGCTTGGCGGGACGGTCTACAATTGTCGAATTGACGGCAAGATTTTGAAGGATCCGGGAGATCTGGACGGGGACGCTATTCTCATCGTACCCGCCAAACTGGTCTTGCCGTAGCTCGTCGCTATTTAGATCCGCAAAGGAGATTGCCCTGGTGTTTGCAAAGGCTCCTTAGCAAGAAGCAAAAGGAAGAGGTTATCAGATGTATAGTTTTGGCTCGGGTGTATTGCTCGGAACCCGTACAGATGGCGGGAATATCACGCCGGTAAACTTCGGTTTGGTGCAGGACGTGACGATTGAAGAAAATGCGACGATCAAGGAACTGATGGGACAGTTTCAGCGCCCTGTGGCAATTGCAAGAGGCACGATCAAGACCACAGGAAAGGCCAAGGTCGCACGGATATCGGGATTGGCCTTTGCCAATCTATTTTACGGTGTCACACCGCAACTCGGTCAGCTTGCGACTTCATTCGCCGAAGCCGGGACAGTCGCTGCGACATCTCCATTTACGTACACCGTGGGCAATGCTGCGACATTTGTAGATGATGATGGCGTGCTCTATGCGACGACTGGGTTGCCGCTTACCAAGGTGCCCTCCAGCCCGGCTGCCGGGCAATATTCCGTTAGCGCAGGCGTCTACACATTCAATTCGTCCGATGCTGGCAAGAACGTTTTGGCAAGTTATACGTACACTGTAAGCGGCACGGGTCAAAAATTCACCGTGGCTAATCAACTTCTCGGCACGACTCCAACCTTTCAGGCGCTGTTCTATACGACGTTTCAAGGGCAGGCCATCTCACTGAAACTCAATAACTGCACGTCGAACAAATTGAGCTTCCAGACAAAGCTCGAGGATTTCGTCTTGCCGGAATTCGATTTTTCCTGCTTCGCCGATTCCGCCGGAAACGTCATGACTTGGTCATTCGCGGAGGCTTCCTAATATGCGTCCGGCGCCCGAGGTGATCCGGCTCGGAACACATGAATGGCTCGTTCGGCCTTTAACCTTGCGTCAGGTTCAAGAAATCGAACCGGTCCTTATTCCTAGCGCGACAGACGCAAAGGGAAATGTGACGGCTGCAATAGATATTGTGACAATCGCTCTGAAGCGCGACTTCCCAGTTGCGGCCGCCTCGTTGGTTGACATCGAGGCGACAGCCCAAGAGGTTGGCGCCGCTATGGCGACAGTTTTACGGCTCGGCGGCTTTATCGATGCACCAAAGGACGGAGATAATGTGCCGGGGGAATCGCAAGCGGGCCGAATCGACGCAATGGATCGGCCCGCGTAGATTTCAGCTTTATCTATTCGAGACTTATGGCCAGTTGCGGCTACACGCCAACCGAGATCGACGAATTAACGTTACACGACGTCGTCGATCTCTTTGCGTATTGGCGTGACTTTCCGCCTGCCCACGAAATATTGAAATGCGTGTATAGAATCGAGCAAAAATCTAATCGGGAAATTACGAAGAGTAACTGGGATCCGAGCGGTATCGGTGGCCTCATCGCTCGATTTCCAGACGGGCACGTCCGCGCTGAGACAGTCTGATGACACTTTCGACAAAAAATCTATCTATCAGACCAACCACGGTTAACTTCGAAACCGTACAAGCCCTGCACCAGCTCGGCTAAAGAACCGATCACAAACGCGCGCCCATCGTAATCAATCTCCCAATTCACGCCGGGCAATTCCAAAGCCACATCGCTGCCCAGGTCGCATTGCACGGGAGGACGTTGCCAAATGGCGAATGACGTTACCATCACATTTACTGCTGATGTCTCTGACTTGCAAAGAGGCATGCAGCAAGCGACAAGCGCGGTGCAAGCCACAACGAGTGCACTGCGCGGCGGGGCTGACCAGATCAATGCAACCTTTGCCTCGCTTTCGCAAGCCTACGCTAGCAACGCTGCGCGCAAGATCACTGCGGCACAGACCTCAGGTACCGAGGAACTTGCGATTGCGCGGCAAAATGAACAGGTCCAATTTGATATTGCGTTAAATGGCGTGAAGGAGCAGGGCTCGCTCATCAAAGAACGAGCTCAGATGGCGCAAATCTCGCGACAAGAGGAACTTACTGGTCTTCTTGCGCTCGAATCCCAACGAGAAGCTATTGAGCGTCAATACCTCCAATTTCAGCAGAGCACATATCAACAAGGGACCCTCGCATATGCCGCTGCTCAACGCCGGATCGAGGAACTTGCCAGCCAGTCCGCGCTAAGGCGGCAAGAAATTGAGCGCACTGTAACCCAGCAAATCTATAATGATTATAAGAGTAGTTTCGAGAGGGTCGGCTCAAGTGTATCGTCGTCGATTACGGGCATGATTACCGGGCAATTGACGCTTCGGGACGCGGCAAGGAATATTGTCACTCAAATTTTGCAAAGCTTTATCCAGGCAAGGATCAAAATGGTCGCCGATTGGCTTGCTGGCGCCGCAGCGCAGACTGCGGCTACGCAAGCAAGCGAGGCGGCGAAAACTAGCGCCGTTGCCGCTGGTGCGGCAGCACGCACGGGGCTAGAGGCTACGGCATCCAGCGCATCCATGGCAGGCACGATTGGCGCCGTACTCAAAAGCATCGCGGCTTCAGCAGGTGAGACCTTTGCAGGTGTCTTTGGCTTCCTTTCGCCCGTTATGGGTCCGGCCGCTGCTGGGCCAGCAGCGGGCGCCGAAGCAGCTGTGCTAAGCGCCGGCACTGGCCTTGCATCATTTGCGGCAGGTTCCTGGGACTTGCCAGCGGATATGATTGCCCAAGTTCATCAAGGTGAAATGATCGTTCCAGCCGGACCTGCCGCGACGTTTCGCAGCATGATGGAAGGCAATTCCGGAGTTGCTGGCACTGTGCACGTTCACCATGCCGTGAACTTCAATGTCTCGGCGGTTGACTCCCGCAGCGTGCGGCAATTCTTTAACGATCACAGCCGGACAATCATGCGCGCAATCAATGAAAGCGTTCGGACTGGGTCGCATGTCGGACTATCGAAGCTCGGAGTATAATAATGGCGCTATTTTCAATTTCGACAAACTCATGGGTTCAGATTTCAAGTTCTGGGCCGATTGTCTTACAGATGCGATACGGCGTAATCGAGATAACTTCTTCTTCTTCTGCGCCCCAAACAAGCGACGTCGGTGTCAAATATTCAAGTGAAAATGTACATGATATTCGTATGACCGGGCCGCTCTGGGCGAGAGCCCTTGGTGGAACGGCCGCCGCGGTTGTTCAGCCAGGTATTATTTGAGCAATTTATAATCCTTCTACAAGCTTCGTCAGCGACGTGATGAATGGCCTATGTCAACGGCGTGAACTTGCTACCCTCGACGGGAGAGTTCACCTATGGAACGGCGGCCCGTCAGGGGCGCCGAGCTGTCGAAACAGCCCTGCTCGGAATCAATTACTATTATCACAATGACCCTTCCTTAGAGACCGATTATTCGGTTTCGATGGATCAGCTTCAGTCTCTGTTCCCTGCGTGCACAACGGTCGCGATCGTTTGCTCATGGTTTGGTAGTTCGACTGACGCTTCGACCTGCAAAGTGTACCCCTCGACTACTTATATCAATGGCACATTCAAGAAATGGAACGGGTCGAGTTGGATTTCGGAGACATGGCGGTGTTCGTCGCTGACCCAAAATTCGTTCAGCGCACTCATACCGATTTCGACGGACGCGAACGGGCATTACACCTACGGTGGAACGCCATCGGATCAATCTATTGTCGAATGCATCACTGATCTAAGAGCACGCGGTTTTCGCGTGGTCTTCTATCCTTTTGTGCTGATGGACTCCGCAGGTAAGCCGTGGCGCGGTCGAATCACCTATTCGCCGGACATGTCGACCGCTGCCGCTAGTGCGGTATCATCTTTTCTCGGTCCCGCCATTCCGGCGAACTTTACGCAAGACCCGCTCAACGGGACGGTTGCCTATTCCGGCCCGGCGAGCGACTACACTTTTAGAAGGATGATCCTTCACTATGCCAATCTATGTGCTTTGGCAGGCGGTGTGGATGTATTCCTTATTGGATCTGAGCTTCGCGGTCTTGAGGCCATACGCGGTCCCGCATGGACTGCTGCCGGAACCACAGACGGGAGCGGAAACGCAATCTGGGATTATCCTTTTGTCGCCGGTCTGATTCAGCTCTCTGATGACGTGCGGAGCATTTTTGACGCCGCTGGGTTACACAAGGATACCACGAACTACCACAACCTCATTTCTTACTCCGCCGATTGGTCGGATTGGATGGGATACAGCCATATGGGCTCAACCCCGCCGTCGCCAACCGGCCAATGGCCTCATCTCGATCAGCTCTGGGCGCATAGCAATATCGACCTTGTCGCCTTCGACAATTATCTTCCGATTTCCGACTGGACGACGCGGCCTTCGAATACGAATCTGGACACTCAGCTCGACGTGCTGAACTGGACTCAGCCCGCGCCGACAACATGGCCACCTGGGCCGTCGGCCATGAGCGGTCTTGGTCTCACCGGGACACCGACACTATACGCCAAGGCATATCTTAAGGCCAATATCGAGGGGGGCGAGCGGTTCAATTGGTTTTATTTCGATGGCAACAATCTCGGCCGCGGACTTGATCCTTACGGCACGGATTTGAATATTTCCTTGCCGCAAGGCGACAGACTGACGCAAAGCCGGAACCAATTCTACCCAAATCAGCAAATCCTCGGCCAAAAGCAACTGCGCTGGTGGTGGAGCAACAAGCACTATGCGCTTTACGATAATGGCGATGGTAGTGGCGAAAGCCCAAAGGGGTTACATACGCAGTGGGTCACGCAGTCGAAACCGATTGTGTTCACCGAATATGGCTTCCCGGCTTGTGATAGAAGCACGAATCAGCCGAATGTGTTTTTCGATACAAAGTCGACGGAAAGCGCAACCGCCTATTGGTCAAATTGGCAACCGGCACAGGGCGGAACTGGCTTCCTGCCGAAGCCGGATGAGAATTTGCAGCTTCTGGCACTCCAAGCCGTTTACGAATATTGGTTTGTCGATGGCCATAATGCCGTCTCCAGTGCTGGAATGCCAATGCTGGAGCCTGCCTTCTGCTCGGTCTGGAACTGGGATGCGCGGCCCTTTCCGACATTCCCGCAGCTTTCCGAGGTCTGGGGCGATGCCGGGAACTGGCAGTTTGGAAACTGGCTAAGCGGCAAAGGACCTTATCTCGTTCCACCCGTTCCCGATAACCTCCCGGAATCGCCAGTGCCGCTCAATTTTCCATCCTTGCCAGGTCTAGGTTGGTCTGTCCATAAGAGGCCGACTTTCTCGACCCGTGTTGCCTCGCATGTATCTGGCCGCGAAGTTCGCGCGCCCCTTTATTCGCAGGGTCTCTATGAGTTCGAGCTGACAATCGAGGGCATGGATTCGAGCGGCGCATTCCCTGGTCTGGGCGCGCAATCGCTGCAAGCCTTGATGGGGCTCTATATCCAATGCCAGGGCCAATACGGCACATTTTTGTTTACTGACCCGACGGATAACACCGCGACTGGCGCCCCTTTGGGCTACGGCGATGGAATTACAACGGCCTTCACGCTTCAGCGAGTCCTTGGGTCATCTACCGAGGCCGCGTCCTGGATAACGGCCGTCAACAACGTCTATCTCAACGGCATCGCACAGCCAACGGGATGGACGCTCGCCACGCCAAATACGCTTAATTTCACCAATCCGCCGCTCGGCGCGCCAACCTTGGCACAGCTCCTCGCCGAGACGAGCGCGACCGGCGTACACAGCACGAATCAGTCGGTTGCATCGCAAGTAGCCGGTACGAGCATTACTTTCGCAGTCTACGCACAAGCGCTAACGAGGTCGGCATGCCGCTTGGAAATTTACAACGGCGTTGCAAATCAAGGTTGCGATTTCAACCTTGCGACCGGGACAAAAGGAATGCCGTCAGCTGGAGTAACCCTGGCCTCGGTCAACAACGTCGGCGGCGGTTGGTACCAACTCTTGATCGTAGTGCCCATGGCGACGACGGCCGCGCCAATGGTCTATATCTACACCGAGAACCCGTTCGGAACAACGAGCTACTCTGGGACGTCTGGGGCTGGAATCTATATTTCCGGTGCCAATTGGGCGGCGGGCGGCGGGCGCGCGGCGTTTCTGCCAGCGTTCTCGACCGTGACCAATACGAGCGTTACGTCAGCCTCGCTAACATTACCACCGGCCGTCCTAATCACAGCGGATTTCACCTACGCCTTCAATTGCCGATTCCTGGACGATCAGGAAGACTTCGAGCAAATCAGAAGCGGACTTTGGCAGGTTCAAACGCTTAAGTTCCGGAGCGTGAAGCCTTGACGAACAATCGAAAATTAGATGTCTCATCTTATCCACCGCACCTAAACTCGCCCGTTTTGGTCTTCTTATGCCGGAGTCTCTCAATTTGTTGCCCCCTCGAAGAGCGGAACATTGAACGTTTATATGGATCCGACCTCTTGGCCAGCAAGGTTTGCAGAACGCTGAATATTTGACCAGCGACGCGGATCGGATTGTTGCCTTTAATGATGGAAATTAAAATGAGTTGTTTGTATGCGCTCATTGCGGAGATATTTGCTTCTCTATTCACCTTATATTTTATGCGTGCCACCTCTGCGTCCGAAGGCCGTGAACGGCGCTATTTTTCGAATATCGATTTATGCCGTGCCCGCTACGTTGCTAGAGCGATTAGAGGGCGTCTGTGAGATCAGCCTCAACTGCCCTGATTAAATACATCAACGCTGTTCGCGCGGAGTCTGATGCTCAAGCCATTATGGCGGATTGCTATACGTTTACACTGCGGACCGGTCTTATACTGACCTATACGGATGCTGACATTCCAATTAAGCTGAATGGCTACATTTATCTTGCCAACTCGATTCGTATGACCGGCCTCAAGTTTAAATGCTCGGCTGGGCTTGAGGTCGATCAGCAGCAAATCACGATTGCCGCCACGGCGGCCGATACGGTCGGTGGCATTCCTTTCCTTCAAGCGCTCTCCGAGGGCGTCTTTGACGGTTGCGAGATTCAGCGCGAGCGCGCGTTTCTAAATTCATGGTCCCCGACTGATGCAGCGAACCCGATAGGAAGCGTCATTTTGTTCAAGGGCCGGATCGGAACTATTGATAATATCGGCCGCACATCTGCGCAGATTACCGTCAATTCCGATTTGATTCTGCTCGACCTAAAGATGCCAAGGAATGTGTATTCCCCGAGTTGCCAGCACGTTCTTTATGATTCCGGCTGCGGGCTCGTGAAAAGCGTCTTCGGTACCAATGGAACGGTTGAGTCTGGTTCGA
>JACXTT010000764.1_pt1 | contig 55190 bp, 42 predicted proteins | sample 9270951 | NCBI WGS metagenome assembly JACXTT01 (sample SAMN15532306, study PRJNA645909) | rock metagenome | isolation source: weathered quartz diorite | place: Puerto Rico | collected 2017-06-21
GTCGAAGCGCCCGGCCTTCTCCGTCCCTCGACTACAGCAACAACACGGCGGCCACCTCGCTGACGAAGTGGCCGCCTTAGAAACAGTGCTTGCAACTACGGTCGTTCCATACTAGCGAACCCGGATCATCCGCCGTGCGATCCTCGCGCCGTCGGCTTCGAGCACGCCCCAGTAGATGCCCGCCGCGCGCGCCGCGTCCGGAGTCCACTCGAACGTAAACCGACCCGGGCCGAGCGAGCCGTCGTGTAGCGTCGCGATCACGCGCCCCACGAGATCGAACACCGCGAGGCGCGCCCGGGAGGCCCGCGGCAGCTCCGCCGCGAGCGAGAATGCGCTGCGGGAGGGATTCGGTGACGGGGCCGCGAGCCTCAGGGCGGACGGGTTTCCCGACGGCTCGACGTCGGTCACCACCGACGTGTCGGTGTAAACGTATACCCGACCGCGGCCCGAGTAGTCCGGAGCTCCGATCAGGAATCTCCTCCTCGGGCCGGGTCCGGGATCGATGCGACCGGAGGTCGAGATGGCATGGCCGAACCCATCACCCGACGACTCGGCAAGCAACGTCGCCACCGGCGATGCGTCGGGATAGAGCGGTCCCGTGTAAACATGCACCGCCCCGGTCTCGCCGACCACTAAGTCGTCGAGGGCATTCCCGGCGATATCCTCCAGCAGGCGGACCGACGAGCCGAGCCCCGCCTGTGCCGCGCTGCCATCGTAGGAGAAGGGAGACTGGTCCGCATCGATCATCACGCTCCCCGCACCACTGAGCCCATGGGGGTCCGCACCCGGCGCGCCGACCACGAAATCGTCGCTGGGCTCGAAGAAGTTGGGGTTGATGTCGAAGCCGCCCGAGACCGAGTAGCCAAGCCGCGAGCCCGCGGCTCCTCCCACGCTGGAGCTGTGCAGCGAGTCGTTCAGGTCGTACACGTACTTGGCTAACCGGCCGGAGTTGAAGCCGTTCCCGGCTGCACCGGGCGCGCCGACGAGGAATTCGGCGCCGATGCCGTAGCCGAGGGTCGTGCCGGCGTCCGACAGGGCGTACCCGAACTTCTCGTCGGGGGCCACACCGCCAATCACGAACAAGCGCGCTGCAGGCGGCGGGTCGCCCCCCGCGAGCCCGTGTACCTCTCCCGCGCCTCCATTCGACTCCGGTGCGCCGACGAGTATCTCGAGCGGGGTGGACGAATACCTGAACCCCCCCTCGACCGCCCACCCAAAGCGCCCGTCCGGCGTTGTCCCCGACACGCTCGCGAGCGGTCGCGCGCCGAGCGGATTGCCACCGTACGCGACGATGATCCGGCCGGTGAGCGTGGCCGGCGCTCCGGCGCTTCCCGGCGCGCCGATGATCAGGTCAGGCCACGGGTCACCATCGACGTACCCGACCGCCAGCGAGTGGCCCAGTCGCTCGCCCGGACCACCGGTGATCACCCAGGTCGGATCGTCCGGAAGCGGATGACCGCCGCGGTAGATGAACACGCGACCCGCGTTCTCGCCGCCCGTGTCGTCCGCGGGATCTCCGATGGCGAATTCAGCGATGCCGTCGCCGTCCATGTCGCCGATCACCTCGCACGCGTACCCGAACTCGCCGCCGGAGGTGGTCCCATCGTAGGTGCGCACGAGGGTGAAGTCGGCCGAGACCGGCGAGGGAACGACCGACGCGAGGAACGCGGCCAGCAGGGTCGCGGGCGGGAGAATCGCGGGCCATCGCATGGATGAGCCTCTCGGACGGCGTGCTGAAAACGCGACTCGATGACTCCTCGAGGAGTCTAGCACGGCTCTCGCGAACCGCGCCGTGAAGTTCGCTCGTCGCAGCCGTGCCCGCGCGGCTCTGACTCGGGCGGGCCGCACCGTCGAGTCCGCGGCGCCGGGGGGCAGGCAAACGCAACGGCCCCCGGCGCTTGCCGGGGGGCCGTCGTCACCGGGGAACCACCGCGTCAGTCCTTCTGAACCGCCTCGACGTTGAGCACGATCTCGACGTCGTCACCCAGCATCAGCGCGCCGGTGTCCAGCGTCTTGTTCCAGACGATCCCGAAGTCCTTGCGGTTGATGGTCGTGCTGGCCTGGAACCCGGCGCGCGTCCCCATGCTGTTGCCACCGATCGCGACGGCTCCCATCCCGAGGTACTCGACGACGAGCGTCACCGGCTTCGTGACGCCGCGAATCGTGAGATCGCCGAGAACCTTGAAGTGACCCTTGTCCTTGCCTGGGATCACCTTGGTGCTCTTGAAGGTGAGGGCGGGGAATTTCTCCACCCAGAAGAAGTCCTGCGAACGCAGGTGGTTGTCGCGCTTGCCGTTCTGGGTGTTGATGCTGCTGTCGGCGATCGACACCTCGACGCTCGAAGCCGGCAGCGCCTTGTCGTCGAACAGCACCGTGCCGGTGTAGCTCTCGAATCGACCGTGGACCTTGCTGAAGAAGTGGCGAATGTTGAAGCCCACCTCGGAGTGCACGGGGTCGATCTCGAGCGTCTTGGGGGTGGCGAGCGCGAGGCTCGCCGATGCCAGCACCGCCACGGCGATGAACGCCGCGAAATTAGCTGCCCGCTTCATCTGGGTCTCCTCATGGGGGATGGGCGTCATGCGGTGCGCCCGGGGTGGGGCCCGGTGCCGCGGCTCCGTTCGCGAGCCGCGATCGGCGTCGCACCGTTCCGTTCTGGGACTTGGGAAGCACCGGTTCCGATGCCCGGCGGCGCGCGCGCGATTTGCGTGTTGCACCACGAATTTGCAGCGCTCTGACCTTCATGTGGCGAAGCACGGCGAGTTGTCGCCAGCTTGCCGCGGCCGCTAGCATCGCTCTCCGTGTTGACGCTCGAAGACGTGCCTCAGGAACTGCGCGAGCTGCTCGGCAGGCGGATCAGCCAAATCGGCCTGCGCCTCGAAGGATCGCGCGCCGAGCGCTTCGTGCATCAGCTGCATCGGGAGCTCGAGCGCAAGGGTCTGCGGAGGTTTCGCCCGGCGTGCTATCTCACCGACGAGTGGGGCTGCCCCGACGGCGAGCCCGTGATCGGAATTCCGTTCTACCTCGCAGATTCACGATTGGCGCAGCTCGAGCGGCTGGTGAACGACCTCGAGAGCGACCGTCAGGTCATGATGTACATGCGACACGAGGCAGGTCACGCGCTCAACTACGCGTATCGCTTGCACCGCACGCCCGAGTGGCGCCGACTGTTCGGACCGTATCATCGTCCCTACCGCGACCACTATCGGCCGGTCCCGTTCAGCCGCAAGTACGTGCGCCATATCGAAGGCTGGTACGCGCAGAAGCATCCGGACGAGGATTTCGCCGAAACGTTCGCCGTGTGGCTGACGCCGCGGTCGAACTGGCGCCGTTCGTATCGCTCGTGGCCTGCGATCCGCAAGTTGCGGTATGTTGATCGGGTGGCGCGCGGGCTGCGCGATCGCGATCCCGTCGTCCCGGAGGGCGCGATCGATCTGACCGTGGACGACATGAAGCTCACGGTGGAGCAGTTCTATCGCCGCTTGAGCCGGCAGAACGGCGCGGCGGTCAACGTGAGCCTGGATGTCGATCTGGCCGGCTTCTTCCCGCGGCGGGGTCGGCGCCGCAAGGGCGTACGGCCCGCGGCGGAGCTGCTGGAGGAGCTGCGTCCGCTGCTCACGGACAAGATCACGTACTGGACCGGGGTGAAGCGTCCGGTCGTGCGCGCCCTGGTGGAGCGCATGTCGCGGACGTGCAAGGAGCTCAACCTCGTCGCGGAGTGGGGCCGAGAACAACAGTACGCGGTCGAGATGACGGCCTACGGCACCACGCTGGCGATGAATTATCTGACGCGCGGTAAGTTCTTCCACGGATGAGCCCCGACCCCGAAGGAATCGGGGTCTGCGCGGAGAATGCATGGCCAAACTCCGGATCGGCGTCCTCTACGATTTCTGGTGGGACGAGGACGAGGAGCGGGAGGGAGAGGACCCGCGCCCGAAACGCAAGACCCCGGATGAAGACGTCCAGGAGGTCTACGAGGCGCTGAAGAAGGCGGGGCACAGTCCCATCTTCCTCCGGCTCGACGGCACCCGCCAGAGCCTGCACGAGCTCGCGGAGTCGGAGACCGACCTGGTCTTCAACCTGGTCGAATCGTTCGCCGGCGACGATCGCTTCGACACGAACGTCGCGGCGTACCTCGAGCTGCTGGGCCGGCGTTTCACCGGTGCCGGCTCGCACGGCCTCTACCTGGCGCAGGACAAGGCGCTGGCGAAGAAGATCTTCGCGTTTCACGGGATCCACACGCCCTACTTCGCCACGGTCTACCGCGGCCGCACCGAGCACTCTCACGACATCGAGTTCCCCGTGATCGTGAAGCCCGCGCGCGAGGACGGCTCGATCGGCATCCAGTTCGGAGCGGTGTGCGGCTCCATCAAGGAGCTGATGGACCGCATCGATTACATCCACGCGCAGTTCGACTCGCCGGCGCTGATCGAGGAGTACATCGAGGGCCGCGAGCTGTACGTCGGCGTCATCGGCAACGCCGAGCCCGAGGCGCTGCCCGTCGTCGAGCTGGACCTGTCGCAGCTCCCGGAGGGCGTCCCCAAGATCGCCGGCAGCGAGGTGAAGTGGGAGGAGGGCACCGAAGCGTACGAGAAGACGAAGCCGTTCTTCCCTCAGGATCTCGGCGACGCCGTGCTCACGCAGCTCAGGGAAAGGGCGGTCCAGGCCTACCAGGCGCTGCAGCTGCGGGACTACGGCCGCATCGACTTCAGGCTGGCGCAAGACGGGACCCTGCACGTGCTCGAGGTGAACCCCAATCCGTATCTGTTGCCGTCGGCCGAGTTCTGCATGGCCGCCAAGCAGAGCGGTCGAGACTACGCGGAGCTGATCGGCGAGATCGTCGAGGGCGCTCTCGCGCGCTACGGCGTCCCGACGCAACGCAACGGCAACGGCCGCGGCAACGGCGGCTAGCCGGTGCGCTGGGCGACGCTCGCGCTGCTGGCTGTGGTGTCCGGCCTTGCCGCGGAGCGCGCCGAGGCCCAGGGGCGTCTGCCCTCGGGGTTCAACGACGAGCCGGTCGCCGACGGGCTGGCGCTTCCCGTCGGCATCACGTTCCTGCCCGACGGCCGGCTGCTGATCGTCGAGCAGAATTCCGCGCGCATCCGCATGCTCGTCGGCGCGCCGGGTTCTCCGCCCATGTCGGTCGGCAGCGTGCCCGGCGTCAGCATCGGCGGCGAGCGCGGGCTGCTCGGCATCGCGGTCGATCCCCGCTGGCCGTCGTCGCCCTATCTGTACGTGCATTCGACGCAGACGGGGTCGCACGTCGCGATCTCGCGCTTCACCGCCGCGGGCGATCTCGCCGGCACCCTGACCGGCGCGCTCACGATCGACCCCGCCTCGCGCTACGACCTCGTGAACGACATCCCCGACAACGCGAGCAACCACAACGGCGGCACGGTGCGGTTCGGGGTCGACGGGATGTTGTACGTGAGCCTAGGCGAGGATGCGACGTCTTGCGCCGCTCAGGACATGGTCAGCCTTCGCGGCGTGATCCTGCGGCTCGACGTGACCCGCCTGCCGTCGGGAGCCGGATCCGCGCCGCGCGCGCTGGTCGCCGCCCCGGGCAATCCGTTCGCCGTCTCACCCGACTCGAACGCCCGCCTGGTGTGGGAATTCGGGCTCCGCAATCCGTTCCGATTCCAGGTTGATCGACCGACCGGGGACCTGTGGATCGGCGACGTTGGAGAAACCGCCTGGGAGGAGCTGGACCGCGCCGCGGTGGGTGGCCTGGACTTCGGCTGGCCGTATCGCGAGGGACCGTCGGATTTTCGCGCGAGCTGCCCCGGCCTCGTCCGCCCCGCAATGCTCACGGAGCCGGTGTTCGCGTACGACCGCACGTCGTTCCCGAGCGCGGCGATCATTCCTCTGGGCCGCTACCGCGCGCCGCCCGGCGCCGCGCGGCCGTTCCCCGCCGCCTACGAAGGCGAGGTGTTCGTGAGCGACTTCTACGCCGGGCACCTCTGGCATCTCGCGGCATCGGGAGCGGCGTGGGTGATCGCGCCGCCGGTGCCCGGTCAACCGGCGGGGGACTACTGGGGGGACGGTTTCGACGCGGTGTCCGACTACGCCATCGGCCCCGACGGCTCGATCTACTATCCGCGCATGGACGCGGGGGAGATCCGGCGCATCGCGGCACAGACCGCGCCGCCGAACGGCGGCCCGGGGCCGTCCCCGACCGCCGTGCTGCGGGCGGCGTTTCCGCTGCCCGCGAAGGACGCGGTGCGCTTGGACTTCGCGCTGGCCCGCGACGCGCGCGTGGGCATCGTCGTGCACGATCTGCGCGGCCGGCTCGTGCGCCGGCTCGTGCCACCGACCGATTTCGGCGCCGGCAGCTACACCCCGAGCTGGGACGGCCGCGACGACGACCAGCGGCTCGTCGAATCGGGGCTCTACTTCGCGCGACTCACGGCCGGCGGCGAGACGCACGAGTGGCGGATCGTCATCGCGCGATGAACGTCCCGGGCCCCGCCCCACGGTCGGGGCGTGCGCGCGATTCGTGGACGCGTGCGGCGGTCCCCCACCCAAGACGCGTGCGTCCTGCGCTGACGCTGGCGATGCTGCTGACGGCCTTGGGCTCCGGTGGCCCGGCGCCGCAGGGCCTGCCGGCGATCGTGTTCGTTTCGCGGCGCCCGCTTTCGCCGGACCCGCGGGCGGGCGTCCCGGGCATCGGCCCGCGGCAGCGCGCGTCCGTAACCGGCGGACGCCTGCTCGTGCGACGCGAGGGGGGCCGCATCACCCCGCTCGTTCCGCCGCGTCGCTTCTTCGACGTCAGTCATCCCACCGTGTCGTTCAACGGACGGCGGGTCGCGTTCGCCGCCGTGACGCGCCCCGACAGCGCGTGGCGGATCTGGGTCGTCGACGCCGATGGGCGGAACCTGGCGCCCGTCACCCGCACCGATCGCGCATCGATCGACGCCGCGAGCTCCGGTGTGTTCCGCCGCTACGACGATCTCGATCCGTGCTGGCTGGCCGACGGGCGGTTGTGCTTCTCGTCGACGCGCTATCCGCTCGTTGCCGAAGTCGGCGGGCCCGTGACGAACCTGTTCGTCGTCCACGCCGACGGCACGCAGCTGATGCGCATCACGTCCGAGCGGGACGGCGCCGAGAAGCCTAGCGTCGACCCCGCGAGCGGCCGCATCCTGTACGCGCGCTGGTGGGGAAGCCGTTACCGCGCGAGCGACCGCGATCCGTCCGGGATCACCACCGACACCACGCGCGCGCTGCCGGCCGAACGGTTGATCGTGTGGCACGCGCTCACGATTCAACCCGACGGGGAGGGGGTCCGGCTCGCGGGCGGCAACCCAAGGGCGCGGGCGCAGACGATGGCGTATCAGCCCCTGTTGTTGTCGGACGGCACGCTGGTCGGCGTCACCGCGGACACGCTGTCGCTCGAGCCGCATCCGGGCCGCGTGCGTGTGACCGCGTACCCCGGCGGCTTCGCCGAGCCGGTGTCGTTCCCGCCCGCGCCGGGGCAGATGTGCTCGCCGGCGCCCCTGCCCGATGGGCGGCTGGTCGTCGCCTGGGATCCCGACGGCCGCGGGGATTTCGGCATCGCGGTAGTGAACCGCGACGGCAGCGGCCGGGTCATGATCGCGAACCTGCGCGGCCGGCTGGAGCTCGACCCCGTGGCGCTCGCGCCGCGGGGTCTTCCGCCGCCATCGAACACCACCGATCTCGGCGGGTTGCCGCGCGCGCGCCCGGTGGAATCCCGGGCGGAGCTCGAGCGCGAGAGCGACTTCGTGCGCTTCGACTGTCTAAACGTGTTCACGAACGCGCCCGTGGATTTCCCCGTCCCCGACGGACCGCCCATCACGCGCGATCTCAGGATCCGGTTCTTCGCGGCGCTGTCGCGGCCCAGGGCCGCCGGCGGCGACACGGCCGTGCTCGTGCGCGAGGCGACCGTTCAGCGCGGGGGCGCGATCCACGAGGAGCAGATTCCCGGCGACGTCCCGATGTTCGAGCAGCTGATCGACGCTCACGGCCACGTGCTCCAGACGGCGTCGGGGCCGGCGCACGTTCCAGGCTTCAACGCCGGGCGCGCCGGCGCCGGCACGCGGTGTGTGGGCTGCCACGTCGGGCACTCGTCGATCGCGGTGCCGCTCAGCTACGCCGCGGCAAAGCGCTTCAACGCCGCGACCTCGGCCGAGGTGACGGCAACCAGCGAGGCGCCCGGGACGCGCGCGCGCGCACTCGTGGACCGCCGGACGCGCGGGCCGTGGGATCGAGTGGCGTGGGTGGCGCGCGGGACCCGCGGCGAGGCAGCGACGCTGCGCTGGCCGTTCGCTCTCGCGATCGACTCGCTCCTGATCTACGACGTAGCCCCGGACTCGGACACCGATGCGGCGGCCGCACCGGAGAGCTGTGACGTGACGCTCTTCAATGGCGGGCGCTCCGTCGCGGTCCTGCATACGCCGTTGGCGAGCGGCGCCGGCGCGACGGGCCTGAGCTGCGGGGGAGTGATGGCCGATCGGATCGAGCTCAGACCATCCGGCGGGTCTCGCCGGATCGGCGGCGTGCCGCGCGTGGGGCTCGCCGAGGTGGAGGTCCGGGCGAGGATTCCCGAAGACTGAGTTCCGCTCCCGGTTCGGGGACCTGCCCGAGCCGTGCGGCCCCACCGTCGCGGAACAACTTCCTGTGTCCCGGTCCCGTCGCTCGGGTACAATTCATGGTGGTGCGCGCCGCCACCTCCTTTGTGGCCCCCTGGACGGTTGTCCCGCTCCGACCTCCGCGCACCCCGATCGCGGGCCTCGTCTCCCTGGAGGAAGCCGCATGAAGTTTCCGTCCCGGCGCCTCGTGGCGCTGGTCGCCGTGTTGCTGCCGGCGGCGGTACGACCCGGGGGAGCCCAGGGATTCCGTGATCTCTACACTCGAGACGGCGTCGACGTCGTCGCCGTGGGCGATCACGGCGAGACCTATCGCACGATCGACGCCGGGCTCAATTGGAGCGAGAGCATCGTCGGGTCGTCGACGCTGACGCTGCGCGCCGTCACCGGACGCGGTCTCGAGATGCTGATCGCGGGCGACGGCGGCTGGATCTGGACGAGCGCCGACGCCGGCGGCCACTGGACCGGGACGCTCGCACCGTCGTCGCCCGACTTGCGCGCGGTGGCGATGGCTTCGGACTCCGTGTGGCTCGTCGCCGGAAGCGGCGGAACGATCCTCCGCACGGTCGACGCCGGCGGGAGCTGGAGCGGTGTTTCCAGCGGCACCGCGCAGGCGCTCAACGCGCTGAGATTCACGGACGCCCAGCACGGTTGGGCGGCGGGCGACGGCGGCACGCTGCTGTTCACGGCGAACGGCGGCGCCTCGTGGAGCCCCGCCTCGATCGGCACGTCCCATGCGCTCTTGTCCGTGGATCAGCGCGGCGCGAGCGTGTGGGTCGTGGGGGCCGAAGGCACGGCGTGGCGCAGCATGGACGGCGGGACGAGCTTCGATCCGGTGGACCTCGGGCTTGACGCCCGCGCCGATGTTCGCTGCGTCACCATGCTATCGCCGGACACCTTGTGGCTCGCGGGTGGGGGCGGGTTCATTCGCAACACCACCGACGGCGGCGCCCACTGGAGCTTTCCATCGCATCCGTTGCACGCGCCAATCACCCACCTCGTAGCCTTCGGTGCAGGGATGTGGGTGACGAATTCCGCCAACCGCGTCGTGATCTCGAGCACGGACCACGGCGCCACGTGGCGGCTCCCGACCGGGGCGACGTTCGATCGCAGCTGGGGCACGAGCCCGCGGTACCCGTTCGGCGGCCAGGTCCGCGGCAACGGACTCGCCGTGAACCCGGTCTACCCGTCCACGATGTATTGCGGAATCGGCGGGAGCGTGGTGCGCAGCCGCGACGACGGCGATTCGTGGCAGATCGCCGCGGCGTTTCCGGCGAGCTACATGAAGTGCAACGCGTTCCTGGTGTCGCCCCGCGATTCGAACGTGTGGCTCGCCGCGGTGAGCGGCGCCACGGTGGCGGACCGGCTGTACCGCAGCACGAACGGCGGGGCGAGCTGGACCCCCGTGCTCACGCACGACTTCGGCGAGTACGGCGTCCCACTCGCGATGGACCCGGATCGCCCCGACACCGTATGGTTCGGCGGCGAGCTCAACCCCACGGGATCGCCGCAGACGGCGCTGTTCCGCAGCTTCGACTTCGGCGCGAGCTGGGACTCGATCTCCTCCGCTTCGTTTCGGAGTCCGTGCGCGCTGCTCGCGCTTCCGGACACGACGGGCATCGTGCTGGTCGCCGACGGCGTGACCGGCGTGGGCAACGGCCAGTACCTCAAGTCCACGAACGGCGGCCTGACGTTCTCGGTGCAGTCGATCCAGGCGAGCAGCGAGATTCCGGGCATGGCGACGAGCCGCCTGCGACCGGGGACGATCTTCGGGACGAACTGGAACAGCGGCGGAGTCCAACGCTCGATCGACTACGGGGACACCTGGCCGACCGTGGACAACACGCCCCAGGCATGGGGCATCGACATCGCAAGGGACGATCCGAACGTCGTCGTGTTCGGCCTATACTCCACGCCGTACAACACCCTGATCTCCATCGACGGCGGCGGTTCGTTCGCCCCGATCCCGGCCCCTTCGGGCTTCAACAACAACTACGCCCTCTACGTCCGCGACCGCGCCACGTTCCTTGCCGAACAATCGAGCGGGATCTGGAAGCTGCAGACCAGCTACCACTACACGCCGGTGGTCCTCCCGCAGTCGTTGCAGCTCACCTCGCCGACCGGCGGCGAATCGTTCGACGGCGGCAGCGTGCACGACATCACCTGGAACGCGTCCGGCGTGGTGATGGCGCGCATCGAGTACCGGCGCACGCCGGGTGAGCCCTGGCAATTCGTCGCCGACGTCGGCGGCTACTCCGGGCGGTATGCGTGGCGCGTGCCGTGGGACGTCACGAACGACGCCCGGATCAAGATCGAGGACCTGTGGGACGGCGATCCCGGGGACAGCCTCGGCACCGGAATCACGATTCTGACCCCGCGCTTCGCTTCGTACCCGGACACCGTGCACCTACCCGCTGTTCAGGTGGGATATCACGCGCACGACCCGCTTTCCATCGTCAACACCGGCAACGCCCCGCTCATGGTGAGCGCGATCGCCGTCGGCAGCTCCAAGTTCTGGGTCGGGCGCACGAGCTTCGCCGTCCCCGCCGGGTCGACCGACACGGTCGGCGTCTACTACGCCCCCACGGCGGAGGTCACCGACGTGACCACGCTGACCTTCACGACGAACGAGCCCGGCAGCCCGCGCGTCGCGATCGCCGAGGGTCGCGGCATCGTGACCGTAGGCGTGGGGCCCGATTCCCCCGCGGCGTTCGGCCTGTGGCAAAACCAGCCGAATCCGTTCTCCGCGACGACGCTGATCCGCTACACGCTGCCACGCGAGGCCGACGTCACCCTCGAGATCTTCGACCTGAAGGGCCAGCGGGTCGCGACGCTCGTCGGCAACCGGCAGCCCGCCGGCGCGCACGAGGTGCGGTTCGGCCCGGGCGCTCGCGATCGCGCGGGCGCGGCGGGACGCCCCCGCGCCGGTGTCTATTTCTGCCGCCTGCGGGCGGGGCCGCTCAGCGCAACGCGCAAGATGCTCTTCGTCCGCTAGCCCGGGGCCGCGGATCGACAGGCCGCGAGCCAGGCCTTAGACTCGCCGTCGATCATCGACTCCACATGCATCGTCCGTCCGGTGTGCGTCCTCTCCGCGGCGCCCCGATCGGGCGCTCACGATCGGCGCATCCGTGCGCCCGGGAGAACCTTCGCAATGAGTCCCACGCCGACCACCGGGATCGCGCCGGCCCGATTGCAGTCCCTGCCGCCGTACGCTCCGACGAGCTACGTCGACTTCTCGAAGCCCGAGCTCCGCGCCGCATTCGAGAGGGCCCTCGCCGAGGTACGCGGTGAGTTCGGCCGCGAGTACCCAGCCGTGATCGGAGGCGAGCGGGTGAAGGGGGCAGGGACATTCGAATCGCGCAATCCCGCGCGCCCGTCGGAGCTGATCGGAACGTTCCAGTCGTCGACCAAGGAGCAGGCGGCGCAGGCCGTCGAAGCCGCATACCGGGCGTTCGCGACCTGGAGCCGAGTGCCGGCAGCGGAGCGCGCGGCGTACCTGCTCGAGGCGGCGAAGCGCATGCGCGAGCGCCGGCACACGTTCTCGGCGTGGATGGTGTACGAAGTGGGGAAGAGCTGGGCCGAGGCCGACGCCGACACCGCCGAGGCGGTCGATTTCATGGAGTTCTACGCGCGCGAGATGCTGCGCTACGACACGCCCGATCCGATCGTTCAGCTGCCCGGCGAGAAGAATCACCTCGTTTACTTGCCGCTCGGCGTGGGGGCCGTCATTCCGCCGTGGAACTTTCCGCTCGCGATCGCCGTCGGGATGACGACGGCCGCGGTGGTCACGGGCAACACGGTCGTGCTCAAGCCCTCGAGCGACTCACCCGCGATCGCGTGGCAGTTCTTCCAGCTCATGGAGGAGGTGGGGCTGCCCCCGGGCGTCATCCACTTCGTCACGGGCGGCGGCGCCACCGTGGGCGACACGATCGTGCGCCACGCGAAAACACGGTTCGTCTCGTTCACCGGCTCGAGGGAGGTCGGGGTCGGCATCAATCGGCTCGCCGCCGAGGTCCAGCCCGGCCAGATCTGGCTCAAGCGCGTCGTCGCTGAGATGGGCGGCAAGGACGCCATCATCGTCGACGACGAAGCCGATCTCGACGCCGCCGCGCTCGGCGTGGTGCAGTCGGCTTACGGATTCCAGGGCCAGAAGTGCTCGGCGTGCTCGCGCGCGATCGTTACCGAGAAGGTGTACGACGCATTCCTGCAAAAGCTCAAGCCGCTCGTCGACCGCATCGCGATCGGCGAGCCGGACCAGTACGGCGTCGGGCTCGGCCCGGTCGTCAATCAGAAGGCGCGCGACACCATCGTGTCCTACATCGAATCCGGCAAGAAGGAAGGGCGGCTGATCGCCGGCGGTGGCGTCGTCGAGGGCAAGGAGGGATGGTTCGTCCAGCCGACGGTGATTGCCGACGTGACGCCGAACGCCAAGATCGCCCAGGACGAGATCTTCGGCCCAGTGCTTGCCGTGATCCCGGTCAAGAATTACGACGAGGCGCTCAACGTCGCGAACGGCACCGATTACGGCCTCACCGGCGCGGTCTACACGCGTAACCCGGAGAAGATCGAGCGCGCCCGGCGAGAGTTCTTCGTCGGCAACCTGTACATCAACCGCAAGTGCACCGGCGCGATCGTCGGCGCCCACCCGTTCGGCGGCTTCAACATGAGCGGCACGGACTCCAAGGCCGGCGGGCGGGACTACTTGTTGCTGTTCCTGCAGGCGAAGAGCGTGGCCGAGAAGCTGGGCTGACCCTCACTCCGGGTTCCCGTCGGCCCGGAAGCCCTTCCGGCTCGATCCCTTCAATTCGCGAGCCTCGCGTCGCCCCCGGCCCCTTCGGGTTCGTCCCTTCAGCACGGCGGGCCCCCCGCCGATAACCCATCCGGACCCCGGAGGAACCCGTGGGTCCGGCCCTGCGCCTTTCAGTGGCTGGATGGAGCGGCCTCTGCCGGTGCGCGGGCCCGTATGGCTCCTGCTGGCACCGACGGCCGCGCGCCTGCTGGCCTCTGCCGGCCCACGGAAAGGGACTTACATGTCGAAGCGGATCTTGCTCGTCGTGCTCGCGGGATTGGTGATCCCGGTGTGCGTCCACGCGGGCGGTGAAATGCCGTGGCTCGTGGTCAACACCGGCGGCGGCCACTACGCGATGTCTGCGCTCAATAACGAGATCGACGCATTCAACGCCGCCAACCCGGGAAGCGTGTACGACCGAGTGACGAAGGGACCATCGCTTGCCGGCGCCGTGGGCTACGAGCTTCCGAACCAGTGGAGCTTCGGCGTGGGAGTCGATCGGCTCTACGCCGACACGAAGGCGAGCAACAGCAGCGGCAGCATCGAGTACAACCTCAACGCCAACTGCTGGCGGACGTTCGCCGAGTACGCCATCCAGGGCATCGGTCGGCCGTCGCTGCGCGCCGGCATCGGATTCGGCGTGATCGCCCAGAGCGGCAAGGAAATCACGATCCTGCCCCCGGCTCCAAAGAAGGAACGCAGGCTCACCGGCTACGGGGTGCTCTACGAGCTCTACGGGGGCGGCGACTGGTGGGCCACGCCTCGATTCGGCATCGAGGGCACGGCCGGCTTTCGCCACGCCAAGATCCCGAAGGTGCGGGTCGACGGGCTCGGGACGATCGTCACGAGCGCCGGCGATCCCGTCGTCATGGACTTCACCGGCCTGTATCTGCGCCTGGGCGTGAAGTTGGCGGCGAAGGCGGCGTCCGAGTAGCGCCACGGCGAATCGGGGGCGACGCGGCCGCCATGAGCTGGCGCTCGACGGCCGGCAGCTCGTGCACCGACACCCACTGCGAGAGGCTCTTGCGGTAGACGTATTCGGGCGGCGCCTGCTGCGCGATCCGTTCCCGTACGGGCGCCCACGCCGCGGCGGCCGCGACATCACTGCCGAGCTTCGTCTCGGCCCGCCCGAGCACGATGCGCGCAAGGTCGCACCACGCTCCCCACGCCAGCGCTCGCTGCGCGTGGATCCGCGCCGAATCGGCGCGGCCGCTGTCGAGCCACCACCAGGCTCGCAGCGCCTCGGCCGTGGGCAGCTCGCGATCGAGCAGCGCCGCTGCGTCGAGCTGCGCTCGCGCCTCCTTCAAGCGCCCGGCGCGCAGCAGGTCGCGGGCGTAATCGCAGCGCAACGCGGCGATTCCGGTGCGCATGCGCACCGCGCGGTCGTAGTACCCGAACGCGTGCGCCCAGTCGCGGCGCAGCGCCAGTGCCGCGCCCTTGCCCCACAGCGCCTCGGGATTGTCGGATTGGTAGGCGAGCACCGAGTCGAAGGCGCCCGCCGCCCGAGCGCCGTCGCCGCGTGTCCAATACAGGTTGCCGAGCGCCAGGTCCACCTCGTGCGTGTCTTCACCGCGCACGACAGGACGGGCGCGTTCGAGCAGCGCGATCGAGCTGTCGATCCCCATGCCCCCGTACCAGCGCGCCGAGGCCGCGAAGGTGACGACCTTGCCGCTCGCCGGGTACGCCGCCAGGGCTTTCCCCGCGGTCGCCACGGCACCCGCGCGGTCTCCCTTGAGCGTGCTTGCGCGCGTGCGCGACGCGAGCGCGGTCTCCTCCTTCGGATTGCGTTCCAACGCCCTGTCGTAGTACGTGAGCGCGGCGTCGACCTCGCCCCGGTCGAGGCGGTCGTCGCCGGCGTTCGTGTACGCCACGGGATAGCTCGCCGACACATCCGTGATCGCCATCGTGCGCTCGACCAGCCGGCGCAGGTCGGGATCGATGGCGTCCAATCGCTCGCGAACGACCTCGCGCGGATCGTAGGCGTCGCGTCGCGGCGAGCCGAGTGCGTTCGCGCCCTCCGCGAAGTACTCGTAGACGCTCCCGCCCGCGTAGCGGGACAGGAAGCCGTTGCGCGTGGCGTCGTCACGCTGCTTGGCGCGGCGGTAGAGCTCCTGGATCTCCCGCGACTGGTCGGCGGTGAGCACGCCGTGCACCTGATGCGTGAGCTCGTGGAGCACCGTGTTGTAGCGGTCGAAGATCGTGCGTTCGACGTCCTCGATGCCGGTCACCGTGTTGAACCCCCCGGCGCCGCGAACGTCGTCCCACAAACGGGAGTCGTAGTCGATGCGCGCGTCGCGCATGGTCGCGAGCCCGGGGGTCTCAGACAGCAGCATGTACAGCGGCTTGATGTAGTACGACGAGCCGCCCTCGATGAGCACCGGAATGAACGGCTTCCACGGCGCCACCGACAGCGCGACCCGCTTCTGGTGACGCGGCGACAGCGACTTCCAGTTGACGACGAATCGTTCGATGCCCGGCACGACGGGCATGGGCGCATCGGCGAAGCGGCGCTCGTAGTCGGCGCGATGAACGTCCACGGCGAGGCGCTGGAACTCGATCGCCTTGGCGAGCGTGGCATGCGCGCGGCCGTATTCGGGGCAGGTGCGTAGCGCTTCGAAGCACAGGTCGCGGGTGTCGGCGTAGCGCCCGTCCTCGAAATCGAGCGAGGCGAGGCGCACCATGGCGTCGACCCACGCGGGATGCGCGCGATGGAGCCGCGTGTAGGCGTCACGCGCGGCGTCCCGATGCCCGGCCGCAAGCTGGGAATCGGCGTCGGCGAGCCCGCGGCGCCCGTCGCCGTCGGCGAACGCGGCGGGGTAAGCCGCGAACAGCTGCGTGTAGTTCTTGCGGGCATAGCCGTTGCCGAGCAGGTAGTGGGCCGCGTCCTGGTAGGGATTCAGGCGCACGCCCCATTCGGCCGAAGTGATGGCTTCGTCGGTGCGACCGAGTCGGATCAACGTCTCGGACAACGCGCCGAGCAGCTCGGGCGTGGCGTCGAGCGCCAGCGCCTCGCGCAGGCGAACGAGCGAGCCGTCGTAGTCACGGCGCTGGCTCAGCACCTGCCCCATGCCGCGCAGCGCGGCCGCGCGCGCCGAGCGGGCGAAGCCCGAATCGTGCGCCGCCTCCGTGCGCTCGATGGCGCGGGTGAAGCAGGACTCCGCCCGATCGTAGTTGAGCAGGTTGTACGCGAGCCGCCCGGCCGCGATCAGGTCGGCGAGGGGCGCGGTCGTGCCCGGGGCCGGGGGCGGGTCGCGCGTGAGGCGGTCGACCTGGGCCCCGTCGTCCACGGCGAACAAATAGATGAAGCGCAGCGCGCGCTCACGCTCGGTGGGATCCGGGCGCGCGGCGATCGCGTCCACCAGCGGCTTCGCCACCGCGAAGTCCTGGCGTGTGAGCGCGATTCGCAACCGCAGGCCCGCGACCCGCCGCTCGCTTCCGGTCACGCTCGGCAGTGCCGCCTTCGCGTCGTCGACGCGCCCGGCTTCGAGCAGGGTGAGGACGTCATCGGTCGTGAGCGAGCCGCTGCCGAGACGGGCGATCCGCTCCAGCCGCTCGGCCTGCTGCGCGGCGACCGGCGCGAACAACGAATCCGCAGGAGAGACGGCCTCGGCGCGCGCCACGGGAGCCTCGGCCCACGCGAAACCCGCGATCAGGCCGAGGACCCAGGCGGAATTCGCGTTGCGGCGGGTCGAGGCGTGGTCACGCGCGAAACACATCGAGTCTTGTCCAGGAGTGGTGTCGAGGGTCGAAGACCGTTCGTGCGCGGGACTGTACCACGACGCCGAATGCGTTGGGTGGTCCGCTATTGCGCCGCCACGCGCCGCGCACGCCGCCCGCTGACTGCGGCGCGGCGCCGAGGTCCCGAGATTTTGCCCGCTTGTGACCCACGAGAATCAGAAACCCGGTGACGGCGCACTGGGTGGCGCAGATCACGGATCTGGCCGTCCGTGACAATGGCCTGAGTGCCCCCACGAGTCCGGTGGTCAAAGGAGTGGGGCAGCCGATGCTGGAGAACGGCAGTGTCGACCGCCGGTTCTATCGCCGGTAGCGGCGCTTGAGGCTTCCCCAGCTCGCGGGGATCGTGGGCGTCGGGCTGCGGGCGAACTTCTGGATGCGGTTGTTGTTCTGGTCCGCGACGTAGACGTTGCCGGCGGCGTCGGTCGCCACGTCGGCGGGATACGCGAACTGCCCGTCGCCGCTGCCCTGCGAGCCCCACTGGGTGAGGTAGGCGCCGGCTCCCGTGAACTTCTGAATCCGGTGGTTGCCGTTGTCGGTGACGTAGACGTTGCCGGCGGCGTCCGTCGCTGCTCCCGTACGAGCCCCACTGGGTGAGGTAGGTCCCGGTGTTCGAGAACTTTTGAATGCGGTGGCTGCTCAGATCCGCCACATAGACGTCGCCGGCGGCGTCGGCCTCGACGGCCGTGGGATCGGTGAACTGTCCGTTGCCGCCGCCCACCGACCCCCACTGGGTGAGGTAGGTCCCCGTTCCGGTGAACTTCTGGACGCGATGGTTGTTGAAGTCCGTGACGTAGACGTTGCCGTCGGCGTCCGTCGCCACCGACGTGGGGGAGTTGAACTGACCATCGCCGCTGCCTTGCGAGCCCCACTGGGTGAGGTAGGCGCCCGAGCCGGTGAATTTCTGGATGCGGTGGTTGCTCAGGTCCGCGACGTAGACGTTGCCGGTGGCATCGGTCGCGACTCCATAGGGGTTGTTGAACTGCCCGTTGTCGCTGCCCTGCGAGCCCCACTGGGCGAGATAGGCGCCCGTGCCCGTGAACTTCTGGATGCGGTGGTTGAGCTGGTCCGCGACGTAGACGTCGCCGGCGGCGTTCGTCGCCACTCCGTGAGGAGTGTTGAACTGCCCTTCGCCGCTGCCCGGCGTGCCCCACTGCGTGACGTAGACGGGAGGTTGTGCTCCGGCGACCATCGGAAACAAGGATGCGCAGCCGGCGACCGCCAGCACGATTCCGAAGCGCCCCGCTGATGACATGGACCGTCTCCTCATGGTTGGATCACTCCGAACCGCACCGACTGGACTCCGCAACGGTCCGCGCCCCACCGCACCGTCGCTCCCCATCAGCGGTACAGCAGCTTGAGCCGTCCCCATGCCCTGGGGAGCACCGGCGTCATCACCGGGCATACGTGTCCCATGTGGGCTCGCAGCACCGCGACGTCTGGGCCGTCACGGCGCCGTCGCCGTCGAAGTCACCCGTCGGGTCGACGTGCCCGAGCTTGGCCTCGAGCAGCGCGGCTGCGGGCAGCGCCGGGACGATCGGCCCGAGCAGAAGAGCGGCCACGAGCCGTCGCCGGCAAGTCATGCGGGCACCTCCGTCATCGAGGTGCGGCCGGGTGGGGCGAGACGGGCCGCGGGGAGTCGGCCGCATGGGGCAGGGCGCCGTACAAGCGTCGCGCCGCAGAGGCTTGCAGCGTGTTACCCCAGAATCGCAGGCTCGGTTCCTGAGGCGCGGAAAGCCCGCAGTCGCGCTGATTTTTGCCGGGTGTCTAGACGCGCGAGTCCAACTCCGGGAGCAGCACGATGCCGGCCTGATCGTCGGGGCCGGTGTGTGTGACGAGCGCGCGGCACTCTCGATCCGAGCGATTGACCACGACGTGCGGTGTGTTTGCCGCGACGTAGAGGTAGTCGCCGGCGCGGGCCGTGACGCGGTGCTCGAGCGCGTCGCCGAAGTGGGTGTCGGCCTCGCCTTCGAGTACGTAGATCGCGGTCTCGATGTCGCGATGGAGGTGCGCCCTCGCGCGAGCGCCCGGCGGCATGACCGCGAGCGCCATACAGATGCCGCGCGAGCCCGCCGTCGCGCTCGTCACGCCCGTGCGATAGCTGAGTCCCTGGACGCCCTCGTACGTCGCGCCCGAGCGAATCACGCGGCAGCCGAGCGGATGCGATTCGGTCATCGGCGCGCTGCCCGCTCGCGCTGCAGCGCGAAGCCCGTCACGATCATCGCGCACGAGATCGCCACCGGCACCCACACCGGCTGGTACCACCACGGGTGAGGCGGGATCAGGAACAGCAGGTCCATGGTCGTGAGGCTCGCGGGCCAGTGGATCAGGGCGTAGAGGCCGACGTAGTACACGATGTCCCAGACGCCGAAGCTCACAAGGAACGCCCCGAGCCGAGAACGCGCGGAGCGCCCCGCGATCCAGGCCACCGCCGCGAGCATGACGAGCGTCGCGGCCTCGCGTGTCTGCTCCGTGGGGATGATCCACGGCAAGGCCCGCAGCCGGCGCATCATCTCGTCGGGGCTCGGCGGCACGGCGGCTTCGCGGAATCCCAGCAGCCCGCGGATGTACACGACGACCACGGCCTCGAGCCAGCCCATCGCCGCGGCGAATATCACGAGCGCCGTGAGCCGGCCGGCCAAGCCTCGGACGCGCGTGGCGGTCATTTCTTGCGGGCCGTGCGGCTCGCCCCCCGCGGTGCCTTCGCGCGGCGTGACGTCGCGCGCTTGGGAGAGGCCGACCGCTTCGCCGCGGCGACCTTCGCGCGGGCTGGCCTGGGCACCGGTGAGGACTTCGAGCCTGCGACGGACTGCGCCGCGGGTGCCGTCTTGCGCCTCGCCGCAGGGGGCGCACCGAGCTTCGCTACAGGGGCCGCATCGGTCTTCACCGCCGCCGCGGCGCCGTGCTTCGCAGCGGCCGCGGAGACGACCGCACCCTTCTTCCGTCGCCGCCACGCGTCGAGCTTCGAGAACGGCAGCGCGTTCAACACGTCGTTCCGCGTCAAGCCCGCGCGGCGCGCCTGGAACACGCCGTTACGCATGAACTCCAGCTCGCCCGTGGCGTGGGCATCGGTGTCGATCACGAACCGAATCCCCTTGCCGCGCGCGAGCCGGGCGTTCACGTCCGAGAGATCGAGGCGGTCGGGCTGGCCGTTGATCTCCATGGCCACGCCCAGCTCCGCGGCGCGATCGAACACGCGCTCCCAGTCCAGGTCCGCGGGCTCGCGGGCGCCGATCTTCCGCCCGCTGGGGTGCCCCATGACGCACACAGCCGGATGCTCGAGCGCCGCGAGCACCCGCCGGGTCACGACGTCCCGCGGCTGCGACAGGCTCGAGTGCAGCGACACGATCACCCAGTCGAGCAGCTCGAGCGCATCGTTGCCCAGGTCGAGCCGACCATCCGCCAGGATGTCGACCTCGAGGCCGTGCAGCACCTCGATGCCGGGCACCTCGCGCCGCACCGCTTCGATCTCGCCCACCGATTCGCGTACCCGCGCCTCGTCGAAGCCGCGCGTCATGCCGAGCGACCGCGAGTGCTCCGTGACGGCGCAGTAGGCGTAGCCGCGATCCCGAGCGGCGCGCACCATCGCGGCGAGCGTGTCGCGGCCGTCGCTGCGATCGCTGTGCATGTGCAGGTCGCCGACGAGGTCGCGCTGCTCGATCAGCTTCGGCAGCGTGCCGTTGCGCGCCTGGTCGATCTCGCCGTGCGCCTCGCGCAGCTCGGGCGGGATCCATTGGAGGCCGAGTGCCGCGTAGACCTCCTCCTCCGCGTGCGCGGCGATGACGCGGTCGCCTTTCGTGAGCCCGTATTCGTTGAGGCTCATGCCGTGGTCGAGGGCGAGCTTGCGCAGCTCGATATTGTGGGCCTTGCTGCCGGTGAAGTAGAGCATCGCCGCCCCGAACGACTCTTCGGGCACGAGCCGCAGATCCGCCTGCAGGCCGTTGCCGAGCCGCACGGAAGACTTGGTCTCACCCCTCGCCAGCACCTCGGCAACGTAGGCGTGCGTCGTGAACGCCTCCATCACCGTCTCGGCCGAGCCGCCGCTGACGAGCAGGTCCAGGTCCCCGACCGTCTCGCGGCGACGGCGGAACGAGCCCGCCGGCTCGACGTCGTGGACGCCGTGGACCTTGGCGACGTGCTCGGCCAGCGCGTGGGCCACCGGCCACGCCGCGTACAGCAGCATGCGGCCCGCCGGGTGCGCCTCGATCGAAGCACCGAGCGCCTTGAGCAGCTTGGCCTCCGTGGTCTCGCCGAACCCGGGCAGCTCGCGCAGGCGGCCGTCGCGCGCCGCCCGGGCCAGATCCTCGCGCCCGCGGATGCCGAGCTGCTCGAACAGCACCTTGACGCGCTTGGGGCCGAGGCCGGGCAACTCGGTCAACTCCAACAGCGACGCCGGGTACTTGCGCGTCAGCTCGGCGTACAGCTCCGTCGTCCCGGTCGTCACGATGTCCCGGATCTTCTGCTCGAGATCCTTGCCGATGCCTTTGATCTCCCGCAGCCGCCCCTCCGTCAGCGCGAGCTGTGCGGCCGGCTCGGGCAGGAACTCGATCACGCGCGCCGCCTCGCGGTAGGCGCGCACGCGAAACGGATTGCCGGCGTCCATCTCGAGCATCGTCGCGATGTGATCGAAGACCTTCGCGATCTCGGCGTTCGTCACGTTGCACCTCCGCGGGGGCGGTTCACCGCTCCCCGATCCGCTTGAGGAATGCCTGCTCGTCGATCACCTGGATGCCGAGCTTCTTGGCCTCGTCGAGCTTCGAGCCGGCGCCCGGCCCGGCCACGATGAGCGTGACCTTCTTGCTGACGCTGCCCGCGATGCGCGCGCCGTGCGCCTCGGCCTTGCGCTGGGCCTCGGGGCGCGACATCGTCTCGAGTCCCCCGGTGAACACTACGGCCTCGCCGGCGAGCGTCTGCGGCCCCTTCGTCTTCTTCTCGGCCACCGGCTCGACCCCGGCCTTGAACAGCCGCTCGAGGACCTTGCGGATTCGCGCGCTCGCGAAGAATTGATGCACCGACGTCGCCACCTCGGGTCCGATTCCCTTGATGCTCTGAAGTTCCTCCTCGGACGCCTCCGCGATCGGCTCGAACGCGCCGTAGTGGTCGGCGAGCAGCCTCGCCACGGTGTCGCCGACGTGGTCGATGCCGAGGGCATACAGGAAGCGGGCGAGCCGCGGCCGCTTGCTGGTCTCGATCGCGTTCGTCAGGTTCTCGATCGACTTTTCGGCGAACCCCTCGAGCCCGGCGATGTCGATCGGCGTCAGCGCGTAGAGGTCGGCGATGTCGCGCACCAGCTTGCGATCGATCAGCTGGCGCACCGTCATGACGCCGAGCCCGTCGATGTCCATTGCGTGCACGAAGTGCAGCACGTGGCCCTCGAGCTGCGCCGGGCACGACAGCCGGTTCGTGCACACGTGGTACGCGCCCTCGCGCTCGACCGGAGAGCCGCACACCGGACACTTCGACGGCAGCTCGAAGCGCGGAGCGCCTCGCGGCCGGTGCTCCTTGAGCACCTCGACGACCTCCGGAATGACGTCCCCCGCGCGCCGCACCCGCACGGTGTCGCCGACGCGCACGTCCTTGCGATCCAGCTCATCCTGATTGTGAAGCGTTGCACGTGACACCGTGACGCCGCCGACGTTTACGGGGTTCAGAATCGCCACGGGCGTGAGCTTGCCCGTGCGCCCGACCTGGACGGCAATGTCGAGGATCTTCGTGACCTCGACGCGCGGGCGGAACTTGTGGGCCGCCGCCCAGCGCGGGCTGCGCGAACGCTCGCCGAGACCGCGCTGCCAGTCGCGCCGATCGACCTTGAGAACGATGCCGTCGATCTCGAACGGTAGCTGGTCGCGGCGCGCCTCCAGCTCGGCGTGATACTCGACCGCCGCTTCGACCCGGTCCACCGCGTGAGCCGAAGCGTCGAGGTGAAACCCCCACGCCGAGAGCGCCTCAGCGACCTGCGTTTGGGTCTTGAACGCCGATTCGACGTCGCCCTTCAGCTCGTAAGCGTAGAAGTCGAGCCGGCGCGACGCCGTGATCGAAGCGTCGAGCTGGCGGATCGAGCCCGCGGCGGCGTTGCGTGGGTTGGCGAACGGCTCCTCGTTCTGCTCCACGAGGCGCTTGTTGAGGGCCTTGAACTCGGCGAGCAGCATGATGGCCTCGCCTCGAACGGACAGCGTGCCCGACGGATCGGGCGCGCCGTCGCGAGTCGAGCGTCCGTGCGCCGGCCGCAGACGCAGCGGAATCGGCCGGATCGTGCGCACGTTCTCGGTGACGTCTTCGCCGACTTCGCCGTTCCCGCGCGTCGAGCCGCGCACCAGCACGCCGTCCTCGTAAACCAATTCGATCGACAGTCCATCGAACTTGGGCTCGACGCGGTAGTCGACGCGATCGACGCCGAGCGCCTTGCGGACCCGCGCGTCGAACTCGAGCACCTCGTCGCGCTCCATCAGCGAGTCCAGCGAGCCCATGGGGGCGACGTGCGGCACCTTCTTGAACCCCTCGCGCAGGGCGCTCGCGATGCGCAGCGTGGGAGAATCGGGCAGCCGCAGATCGGGATACTGCTCCTCGAGCGACTTGAGCTCGCGGAACAGGCGGTCGTACTCGGCATCCGAGACCGAGGGCCGGTCGAGAACGAAGTAACGGTGATCGTGCTCCTGGACCTCGCGCGTGAGCGCTTCGATCCGCCTCTTCGCCTCGGCTCGAGTCATCGCAACGGCAGGTTAGCCGCGGCGTATCCGGGCCCGCAATCGCGCGCCGCGGCCGGCCTCGAAGCCGTCGACCCCACCGCCGAAGTCGCGTGCGGCGGCGACTTGGCGTAGTGTTCCTGGCTTCGCGCGCCTGGTGCCCCGGGCGCCGCGGATTTCGCGCCGCCTCGCGGCTTCGATTCGGTTCCCCACCCGGAGCGCCTCATGTCCCAGTCCGCCGCCGAGCCCTCGCCCGCAAAAACGCCCGAGCCCGCGGCGAGCCGGCCGGAGCCCGAAGACCAGCTCGTCGAGACCGAGCACCGCGTGACGATCGGCGGCCGCGAGATCCGCTACACGGTCACGACCGGCACGTTGGTCCTGCGCGAGGAGGCCGAGAAGTCTGGCGACAACGCCGGCGAGGCCGAGGGCGAGAAGCCGCGCGCTGCGGTATTCTTCATCGCCTACACGCGCATCGACGTCGACGATCCGTCTCGGCGCCCCGTGACGTTCTCGTTCAACGGCGGCCCCGGGTCGTCTTCGGTATGGCTGCACCTCGGCATCCTCGGCCCGCGGCGCGTCGACCTGGACGAGACGGGGAATCTGCCCCAGCCGCCCTATCGATTGATCGACAACGAACATTCGCTGCTGGACGAGACCGACCTCGTGTTCATCGACCCGGTGAGCACCGGCTACAGCCGGCCCGTTCCGGGGCAGAAGGCGCGCGACTTCCACACCTTCAAGAAGGACATCGACTCGGTCGGCGACTTCATCCGCCTCTACACGACACGTTATCGCCGCTGGGGGTCGCCGAAGTTCGTGATCGGCGAGAGCTATGGCACGACCCGCGCCGCGGGGCTCGCCGGGTACTTGCAGGACCGTCACGGCATGTTCCTGAACGGGATCATGCTGGTGTCGTCGGTGCTCGACTTCCAGACGCTCGCGTTCCTGCCGTCGAACGACCTGCCGTCGATCCTGTACCTGCCCGCGTACGCCGCCACGGCCTGGTACCACGAGAAGCTCGCGCCCGAGCTGCAACGCGACCTCGTGGCGACGCTCGCGGAAGTCGAGGCGTTCGCGATCGGCGAGTACGCCGCGGCGTTGCTCCGTGGGGCGGAGCTGCCCGCGGAGGATCGCGCCCGCATCGCGGCGCGTGTCGCGCACTACACCGGGCTGTCGGCGCAGTGGGTCGAGCGCTCGCAACTGCGCATCGAGATCATGCGTTACACGAAGGAGCTGCTGCGGGATCGGCGACGCACCGTGGGCAGGCTCGACAGCCGTTTCACCGGCATCGATCGCGACGGCGTGGGGGCGGAGCCGGACTACGATCCCAGCTTCACGAACGTCATGGGGCCGTACACCGCGGTGTTCAACGACTACGTGCGAGGCGAGCTCAAGTTCGAGATCGACGTGCCGTACGAGATCCTGAGCTTCAAGGCCAACGAGGCGTGGCGGTTCTCGGAGCACGAAAACCGGTTCGTCGAGGTGGCGGAGACCCTGCGCAAGGCGATGACGACGAACCCGTTCCTCAGGGTGTTCGTGGCGAGCGGCTACTTCGATCTGGCGACGCCCTACTTCGCCACGGAGTACACTCTGAACCACCTGGGGCTCGACGAATCGCTGCGGGCGAACGTGACCGTTCGCGAATACGAGGCCGGGCACATGATGTATATCCACCGCCCGTCGCTCGCGCGCATGAAGCAGGACTTAGCCGAGTTCCTGCGCAGCGCCGTGCCCGCCTAGACGTGCCCGCCCACATCAAGCGTCGGCGCGAGTGCCGGCGTGCGGCGAACCGTTCTCGATCGATGCGGCGGATCCGGCGCCGTCAACGCGGGGCGCGGCGCTGTGCCAGCAGCCACGCGGCCACCTCGGGCGCGGCGTAGGCCGCGTCCCAGCAGCCGTGGCCGACGTCCGGCAGCTCCGTGTAGTGGGCCGGGGCGCCGAGCGAGTCGAGCGCCGCCGCCAGCTGGCGCGAATCGTCCGGCGAAACGACGTCGTCCTTCGCGCCGTGGTACTGCCACACCGGGACGTGCCGCAGTCGCTCGGCCAGCGCCGGGATCGCGGGCCCGTCCGCCGCGGGCACGACCGGCTCCGCCGTGGGGTGGCGTTCATCCGGGTTCACCCAGCCGCAGGCCACGAGCACTGCCGCCCAGCGCGCTGGTGAGCGGTAGGCGAGGTACCAGGCCCCGTTGCCACCCATCGACAGCCCGGTCAGATACACGCGCTTCGAGTCGCAGCGGAATTCCCGGAGCGTTGCGTCGAGCGCGGCGAGCGCGATCCGCGACGAAGCGCCCGGCCAGCGCGTGTCGGGAGGAGCCTGAGGGAACACGGCGATCAGCGGGTAGCGGTCGGAGTAGCGCCGAAGTGCCGCACCGAATCCGATCTCGGTCTGCAGCAGCCCGTCGCGCCCGCGCTCGCCGCTGCCGTGGAGGCACAGCATGACGGGCCAGGCCCGCGTCGGCGAGTAATCCGCCGGCACGTAAATCTGGTAGGCGTGTCGCTGGCCGTCGACGAGCAGCGTTCGATTCAAGAATCCGGTCGCGCGGCGGGCACCGAGGACGAGCAGGCCGAGCACCATCATCGCCACCGCGACACCGAGGGCGTGGAAGCGCCGTCGCCGTGGAAGTGGCGAGCGCTCGCGACCTCGGGGCGACCGGTGCGGCGCGATCACTCCGCTCGGCGCGTCCGCCCGGGAACCGCGGCGCATTCGCCGGCGGCCGCCCTCAATACCACGCGACGGCCGCGACGCTGACCATCGAGCCGTCCGGCTCGTCGGACTGCTCGTAGCGCAGCAGCCGACCATCGTGCAGCTCGGCGCAGCGAAGCAGGGCGTAGGTGGGAGCGAACCCGCAGATGCGCGTGCGGTCCTCCTGGGCGGCGATCACCTCGAACCAGCGGTCGGCGTCGCCCGCGAGCGCGGCGTCCAGCGCCGCCCGGTCCAGGGTCTCGGTCTCCTGCTTCACGCGCGCGTCGATCGGCGGGTCGCCGAATCGCGGTCCCACGTGGGAGAAGTCGACGCCGGCGACGTACAGCGTCGTGCCGCCCAGCTCGCGCTCGACCGCGCGCACCGACTCGACCAGCCGCTCGAACTCGGGCGACTCCCGCGGCGTGATCTGGTCGTCGAGCAGTTCGTGGAAGCCGCCGCACAGGATCGGCACGATCGTGAACGGCCGCGCCCTCAGCCGGTGCTGTAGATAGAGCACTTGGAATTCGATCGAATGCTCGTCGCGATGGGCCAGCTCGCCGCGATACGCGGCGTCGCCGAGGCGCGACGCCACATGGTCCACGAACGCCGTGTCGCAGGTCGCCTTGCCGAGCGGAGTCTCGAAATGTTTGCGCGTCAGCGCGAACAGGTCGCTCATGAGCGAGTGCCCGGTGCCGAACACGACGACGCGCAGCGGCGTCGTCGGCTCGCCGCCGATCTCGAAGTACGCCCGCGCGATCACCGCTCCGGCGCGGCGCGGGTCGAGGTGCGGCGCCAGGATCGCGCGCGGCACGGCCGTCGACGGCGGCGAGGCCGGGTCGCGCATCGCGCTCGCCGCGGCGAAGTGGGCGTCGAGGAACGATTCGAGCCCGGCGCGATCGGCCGGATACGAGCGCCCCTCGAGCGCCGCCGGGCGAATCTCGAGCGGGTGGTAGGCGTCGCGCAGCGCCTGCAGCGCGCGATGGAAGCGCGGCGAGTCGAGCATCAGCAGCTGGTCGAGCTGCGCGACGAAGTCGCGCACCATCGCCGCGACCCTCAGGTCCTTGTTCTCGCGCATGATCGCAGCGGTGATGTCGGTGAGCGACGTCGAGCCGTCGAGCAGCTGGATCATTGGCAGCGCCTCGATCGACAGGACCGGCTGCCCCGGGATCACCCCCAACGGATCGCTCACGAGCAACAGCTCGCGCTGGCCGTCGCTGATCGGCACCAGCACGAGCGGGCGCATGCGTGGATATTCCGGCAGATCCTCGGGCGTCTCGCGGCCGACGCCGGGTGGCAGCACGATGCCGGCGCGCGGCTCGGGAGCGGGCTCGCGATCCGGCTCGTCCGCGGGCTCGCCGCCGGGCAGCACGATGCGCGGCGTCTCGGCGGGCTCGGTCTCGGCGCCCGGAACGATCAGCCGCGGACGCGGCGCTTCGGGCGAGTCTGGCATGGCACCTCACGAGCGGGAGCAGGGGCGTAGCGGCGCGAGCCGCGGAGTCTATCCCGGCCGGTGTGCCCCCTCAAACCACGGCGCCCGCGCCTCGGGCAGGGTCGCGGCATTCAAGTCGGTGTCAAGGGTCGTGGCGCTCGATCCACTGACTCCCGCCGCGCGCAGCGTGGCGTGCGGTGCGCGAGCGGAGCCGCGAAATCCGCGTGCACCGAGCACCCGTCTCGTGGACAATGCGCACTCATGACGCTTCCCGTGCCGTCCCGGCCGCTACCGGCTAAACGTTGCGCCCGATGAATCCGGCGCGCGGCAGCGTCGCTCCTACCCGCATTGAGCTTCGCATCGGCCACCAGGAGGTGCTCCCGGGACGCCTCTGGGCTGCTGCCGCGCCGCGCGCGGTGGTCGCCGTGCTGCATGGGTTGGGCGAGCACTGCGGCCGCTACGCGGCGCTCGCGAGCGATCTGGCCCACGCCGGCTATAGCATCGCTGCGGTCGACCTTCCCGGCCACGGCGAGGCGCGCGGGCCGCGCGGCGACATGCGCTCGTGGGCGATCGTGCGCGACAACGCGGTGCACGCGCTGTGGACCGCGCCGCTCGCGCAGCCCGACGATCCGGCGGACCTGCCGCGGTTTCTGTTCGGCCACAGCATGGGCGCCGTGCTCGCGCTCGACTACGCGCTCGCGCACCCGCGCGAGCTGACCGCAGTGGCTGCCTCCGCCGCGGCCCTGCGGAGCGCGATGCCCCCGTGGTGGAAGCTGGCGCTGGCCAACGTCGCCCGCGTCACGTCGCCCTCGCTCGGCTTCCCGAGCGGGCTCGAGGAGGCCGCTATGTCGCGCGATCCGGAGGTGGTGCGAGCCCGCGCCGAGGATCCGTTGATGCACGACCGGGTGAGCCCGCGGCTCTACTTCGCGTTCAACGAAGCGCGACAGCGCGTGCTGCGAGACGCGCGCCGGCTGGCCGTGCCGGCGCTGCTGATGCACGGCGCCGCCGATCGGGTCGTCGATGCCGCGGGCAGCGCCGAGTTCGCCGCCGCGGCGCCCGCCGCGCTGGTCTCGCACGTCACGTATCCCGGCGCCTACCACGAGATCTTCAACGACCTCGACCGCGACCGGGTGAAAGCCGACTTGCTGGCCTGGATGGAATGGGTGACCGCGTCCCAGGCCGCCACGCGACGCTAGGCGGCGCCACGCCCGTCACCGGTCCGCGTCGGCCATCGCCAGCACCGCTGCGACGCCGGCGCCCCAGCGGCGCATCTCCCGCTTGCGCCATGCCGCGGGGCGCGCCGGCTCGAAGGTGCGCTCGATCCGACGTGCCTCGTCCAGCTCGTGCTGCTCGCTCCACACGCCCGTCGCGAGACCCGCGAGCAGCGCGGCTCCGAGAGCCGTGGTCTCGAGCACGCGCGGCCGGCGGACGGGAATCCCGAGCAAGTCGGCCTGGTATTGCATGAGCAGATCATTCGCCGCCGCTCCACCGTCGACGCGGAGCTCGCGCAGCTTGACGGCGCGGCCGCCGGCGCCGCGTCCGGCGTCGGCCTGCATCGCCTCGACGACGTCCCGCGTTTGGAACGCCATCGACTCGAGTGCCGCGCGCGCGAGATGCGCGCGCGTGGTGCCGCGCGTGATTCCCAGCAGCGCGCCACGCGCGTCGGCTCGCCAGCGCGGCGCTCCCAATCCCACGAACGCCGGCACGAGCACGACGCCGCCGGTGTCCTCGACCGATCGGGCCAACGGCTCACTGGCGGCGGCCTCGGCGAACAGGCCGAGCCCGTCGCGCAGCCACTGGATCGCCGCCCCAGCGATGAACACGCTCCCTTCCAGCGCGTATTGGGGTTCGCCCTTCGGACCGCAGGCGACGGTGGTGAGCAGACCAGATTTCGAGAACACCGGGCGGGAGCCCGAGTGGAACAGCAGGAAGCAGCCGGTGCCGTAAGTGTTCTTGGACTGCCCCGGGCGCACGCAGCCTTGCCCGAACAACGCCGATTGCTGATCGCCGGCGACCCCCGCGATGGCGATGCCGTCGGGGAGGGGGCCGGCGTCGCGCGTGTGCCCCAGCACGCCGCACGACGGCGCGATCTCGGGCAGCACCGCGCGCGGCACGCCGAAGCGTTCGAGCAGCGCGTCGTCCCAGCGGCGGCGAACGATGTCGTAGAGCAGCGTGCGCGACGCGTTCGTCGGGTCTGTCGCGTGCACCCGGCCGCCCGTCAGCTTCCAGATCACCCAGCTGTCGACGGTGCCGAACGCCAGTCGGCCGCGGCGCGCCGCGGCGGCCGCGCCGGGCACGTGGCGCAGCAGCCACTCGAGCTTGGTCGCCGAGAAGTACGGGTCGCAGACGAGCCCGGTGCGGCGGCGGATCGCGGCTTCGGCACCGGTGCGGCGGAGCAATGCGCAGCGATCGGCGGTGCGCCGGTCCTGCCAGACGATCGCGCGCGAGACCGGCTCCCCCGAGATGCGGTCCCACAGCAGCGTGGTCTCACGCTGATTCGTGATGCCGATCGCCCCGACCGAGCCGCCGCGGGCCCTGGCGTCGCCCAGCACGGCGTCGATCGCCGCGCACACGGAGTCCCACAGCTCACGGGGGTCGTGCTCGACCCAACCCGGTTGCGGGTAGTGTTGCGGCACGTTCGCGTAGCCGCGCGCCCGGACCTCGCCCCCCGCATCGACGAGCAGCGTGGTGGTGCCCGTCGTGCCCTGATCGATCGCCATGACGAACTCGCTCACGAGTCCTCCTGCGTTCGCTGAATGAGCGTCTCTTCTTCCCACACCAGAGCGTCGTAGTCCTGGAACTCCGCCCGCGCGCGGGCCGGCGTCCAACCCAGCCGGCGCGCCATCACGGCGCCCACCGTGGTCGCGGCGATCCGGCCGCGGTCCGGATCGAGCCACAGCGTGGAGCGCCGCCGCAGCACGTCCACGAGCCGCTTCGCGAACTCGTGCTCGACCGCGAACTCGGCCATGCGCTCGAGCCCGGAATCGGCCGCGATCGGCGCCGGCAGCGGCTCGCACGAATCCTCGTGACGCCGCTCGGGGTGCGCGAGGCGCGACGCGACGTGACGCATGACGTCCCGCGCCATCTCTCGAAACGTGGTGTACTTGCCTCCCGCCACGGTGAGCACGCCGCGCTCCTCGAAGACCGCGTGCTCTCGAGACGCCTCGCCCGCGTCGTCGTCCGAGCGCAGCAGCGGTCTCAGTCCCGACAGCACCGCGATCGGCGGCGATGCCGCCGCACCGGGAAGCGCGCGGCGCAGCTCGGCGCGCAAGTACGCGACCTCCTCGATCGTGGGGCGCCAGGACTCGGGAGGAGGGGGAGAGGGTAGCTCGACCTCGGTCGTGCCCACGAGCGAGCGCTCACCGAACGGCACGACGAAGAACACGCGCCCGTCCGAGCGCGCGCTCAGCACCAGACCGTGACCGTTCGTGAGCCGTGGGTACGCCAGGTGGACTCCGCGCGACGGCCGCAGCCGCGGCTCCGGATCGGGCGATCCGGGCGCGAGCGCACGCGCGAGCATCAAGCGGACCTGATCCGCCCACGGGCCGGTCGCGTTCACGACGACCGGGGCCGAGTACGATTGCTCGCCGCCCTCGAGGCGGTCGATCGCGAGCAGCTCGACCCCGCCGCCGGCCGTCGGCCGCGCCCCCGTGACTTCCGTGTAGGTGTGGATCTCGGCCCCGTGCGCCGCCGCGTCGCGCGCAACGGCCACAGCCAGACGCGCGTCGTCCATGACGACGTCGGTGTAGGCGCCCGCGCCCCGCAGGCCGCGCCGCTCGAGACCGGGCTCGAGCCGGCGGGCCTCGCCCGCGCGCACCACGGTGGCCGGCGAGAGGCGGTACGGGCCCGCGAGGCGGTCGTACAGCCACAGCCCCAACCGCAATCGCGACGGACCGACGCGATCGCCGCGATACAGCGGCGCCAGGAAGCGGTAGGGCCGAGTGAGCGCCGGGGCCATCCGGTGCACCGCCGAGCGTTCGGCCAAGGATTCCCGCACCAGCGCGAAGCGGCCGTGCTCGAGGTATCGGAGCCCACCGTGCAGCATGTGGCTCGACACGCTCGACGTCCCCGAAGCCAAGTCGTCGCGCTCGAGCACCGCGCAGCGGTAGCCGTTCCGCGCCGCGAGCCGGGCGACTCCGAGCCCCGTGATTCCGCCGCCGATGATGACCAGGTCGTAGCTCGTCGACACGGCGCTCCTTCGCCTGGCGAGGCATGGCGTCCCGCGCGCACGGCCCGCGTCCGTGGGACCCGGCGAATCAGGACGCTCCGGGTACGCGACGCCGCACCGTAGCACGATGAACGCGTGGCCGGAATCCCGCACGACGCCTGAGCGGCCCCTGGCGCCAGGACCTGTTCCTCAACCTTCGGCCACGCAAGGTCGATAACGTTGCGACAGCTCGCTCGGCGCGGGGACGCGCGCCATGGAGGCCACGTGAACGAACCCGCACGCAACCTCGACCCGCGCTCGGCAGCTCAGGAAGAGCTCGAGTCGATCCTGCGGGAAGCGGAAGCCGCCCACCGTTCAAAACCCGAGGCAGCGCCCGCCGGGCCGATCGACCCGGCGTCGACGTCCACGACCGAGGAGCGCCGCACGGCGGGCGCCATGGCGGCCGCGAGACTGGCGGAAGCCTCGCGCTTCCGGCCCGCCGAGGTGGACTCGGGCGCCGGCCGCACCATGCTCGACGCGATCCCGGCCCGCAGCGTTGCCATCGTGCTCGGGATCGCGGCCCTGATCCTGTGGATCGCGGCTCCCAAAGGACTGCGATTGGCCCCGCCGCAGGGAGTGACCCAAGAGTTCCGCGACGCGAGCGCGCGCTACCTGCTCGCCCTGACCATGCAACGCATCGACCGTTACGAGTCCGAGCACGGTCAGCCGCCGGAATCGCTCGATGCGCTCGATCCCGGCTTGGCGAGCGTGATGAGCTACGAACGCTTCCCCAACGGCGGATGCGTGCTCCGAATTCGGACCCAGACGGGAGTGATCTCGCTACCGATGAACACGCCCCGCGATGCATTCCTCGGACGCAGCGCGCAGCTGCTGCACAAGCGTCCCGGCGCCTTGTTATGATGTTCGTCCTCATCGGCCTCGAGGTGTTCGCCATCGTCGCCAACCTGGTGCTGCCGATGGCGCGCGACCTCTCGCTCCGCGGCCGCGCCACGTCCATCGCTCGCGAGATGGAGCAGGTGCGCGAGGCTTCGCTGCAAGCGCGCGCAACGGGCTCGGATTGGCCGCCGCAGCCGAAGCCGGGTGCGCCCCCGGTCGAGGTCGAGACCCAGCTGCCGCAAGGCTTCTCTTTCACCCACGCCGACTACCAGCTCGTCTGGGACCGCTGGACGATCACCGACGCCGCGGAGCTCGGACTGCAGCAGACCGACCTCGCCGGCGTCACGGTGATCGCCAAGGATCCGCGGCTCGCAGAGCTCGTGGCGTGCACGCTGCCGTCGGGGCGAACGCGATTCACCTTCGGGGACCGCACGACGCTCGTGATCGACGGCGCGCACCCGTAAGCGACCGCTCGGAGGCAGAGGGGCCAGCGGGTTCGCCCGCGGCGCGCTCGGGGCCGCGTCGGCCGATCCCGATCAGATCGCCCGAGCGACGTAGAGGTCGGTCCGGTAACGCAGCGTCACGAATCCCTCCGGGTCGCCGTGCACCGAATGGAGCTGGCCGAGCCGGCGCTCGAGCTCCGCCAGCGCCTCGGGCGCCTTCGGCACGTAGGAAGCGCTCGCGGCGCGGCCCACGAGGCCGACGCGGTCGAGCCGCTGCGCATGGTCGAAGCTGAGAAGCCGCGGCGCAGTGAAGCGGGATCCGGCGTCGATCACCTCCGGCTCCAGCTCGTGACGCGCCTCTGGATGCGGCCCGGCGACGGCTCGAATCGCGTCACTGTATTCGCGCGTCATCGCGTCCCGGTCGTCACGCACGTTCCACAGCAGCGCGAGCCGGCCCCCCGCGCGCAGCACGCGCCGGAACTCGGCGATCGCTTCGCGCGGCTGGAACCAGTGGAACGCCTGCGCCGAGACGACCAAGTCGACGCTCGCCGGGGGCAGCCCCGTGGCCTCGGCGGTGCCGTCCTGCCATTCGACTCGCGGGTGGGGCGCGGCGGCGGCCCGCATGGCGTGGTTCGGCTCGATCGCGATCACGCGCGCGCCGCGGTCGGCGACCATTCGCGCGGAGATGCCGGTGCCCGCCCCGACGTCGACGGCCACGAGCCGCGCCGGGTCCCCCATGCCGTCGAGGACCGCGTCGATCGCGAGCGGCGGATAATCCGGCCGGTAGCGGACGTAGTCGTCCGCGCGGTTCGAGAAGCGCTCGGTCGGATGCATCGACGGCAGACCTAGCGAGCCGGCGTCGGTAGCCATGCCGCGAACGTGACACCCCGTCCCAGTCCCCGCAAGCCCGTCCCGCGCCTGGGGGAAGTCCGTGGGCCTGGGTGCTATGCTCGTGGGTCACCTGGAGGTTCGCCCGCCATGCCCAACGTCCCCTCACTGTCTCAGCGCGCCGGCATCATGCCGGCCTCGCCGATCCGGCGGCTCGCCCCGTTTGCGGTCGAGGCGCAGCGGGCCGGCAAGACCGTGTATGGGCTGAACATCGGGCAGCCGGACATCCCGACGCCGAAGGAGATCCTCGACCGGCTGAAGGAATACCCCGATCGCTACGTCCCGTACGGGCCCTCTCAAGGCCTGCCCGAATTCATCGAGGCATTGCGCAGCTACTACGCCACGATCGGAGTGGCGGTCGAGCCGCGCGAGATCCTGGTAACGAACGGGGGCAGCGAGGCGATCCAGTTCACGCTCGCGGCGTTGTGCGACGTCGGCGACCAGGTGCTCGTGTTCGAGCCGTTCTACACCAACTACAACGGCTTTGCCGCGATGATGGGCGTTGAGCCGGTGCCGGTGACCACGCGCGCCGAGGACGGCTACCACCTGCCGCCGCGAGCGGCGATCGAAGCGAAGATCGGCCCGCGCACGAAGGCGGTGCTGATCTGTTCGCCAAACAACCCCACAGGCACCGTGTACGCGGACGCGGAGGTTGATACGCTCGCGGCGATCTGCCGTGACCGCGGCCTGTGGCTCGTGGCCGACGAGGTCTACCGCGAGTTCGTTTACGACGGCAAGCACCACCGCTCGGTCATGACGCTCGAGGGGCTGGCACAGCAGGTCGTCATGGTCGACAGCGTATCGAAGCGCTACTCACTGTGCGGCGCGCGACTCGGCAACATCGTCAGCCGCAACCGCGCGTTCATGGACGCGATCCTGCGACTCGGCCAGGCGCGGCTGTGCGCCTCGACATTGGCGCAATGGGCGTGCACGGCGCTCACACGAGTACCCGCAAGCTACATGGCGGGCGTGATCGCGGAATATCAGAAGCGCCGCGACACGGTCCTCGAGGCCCTCGCGGGCGAGCCGGGCGTCGTCGTGCGGCGCCCCGAGGGCGCCTTCTACCTGTGCGCAACCCTGCCCGTCGACGACTCGAACCGGTTCGCAGAATTCCTGCTTCACGACTTCTCGCTCGACGGCGAAACGGTCATGGTTGCGCCCGCCGACGGGTTCTACGCCACGCCGGGTCTCGGCCGCGACGAAGTGCGCATCGCCTACGTGCTCGATCAGACGAAGCTCAAGCGTGCGATGCGCGCGCTGATGGCCGCTCTGGCGGCCTATCCCGGGCGGCGCGCCGAGGCGAGGCCCGCGGGCCGCTGACTCGAACCGCCACGGTGTCCGGGCGTTCCGCTCCATGGGCCAAACCACCCCGTCGTCACCGGGATACGGGCGGCGTCAGCGACTTTCGGAGGTCGAGAACACCGACGGCGGCAGCGGCCGACCGAGACCGCGCGCCGCGGTTGCCACGAGCAGGTCCGCGGGAGGAAGCGGGCCGTAGTACATGGCGCGCAGCGTGCGGCGCGCGTCGATCACGAAGAACGACGGTACGTGCCGCCCCGTCGTCGCATCGACGCTGTGATACACGCCTGCGATCGCCGACATCGGGTCGCTCACGAGCGTCCCCGTCAGCCCCAGTTTACGGCTGATCGCCGTGGTGCCGCGCGTCGGCAGGTCGAGGACCGCGACCGGCTTGACCCCCAGGTCGTTGAACGCGGGCGCCAGCCTCTGGATCGCGGTGAGGTCGCTCTCGGTGGGTGCGAACATCACGAGCACCGGGCCGTGGGCCAGCAGCTCGTCCGAACGATGCCAGCGTCCGTCGGCGCTCAGGTAGGAGAACATCGGCGCGGGCCACCCCACTTGGAGCGCCGCGGCCTCGGGCTCCGCCGATTGCGGGGGCAATTGCCGCCGGCTCGCGTCGGTCGGGGTGAGAGGATTCATGGGCGATGGAACGGCGGCCCACACAGTGGTCGCGAAGAGCAGCGTAATGCTGGCAGCGATCGAGCTGCGGCGCATGAACCTGTCCTCCTTGCGATTCGATGTTGAGCATTGGTGCCTGGGCCCGACCATCGCCCGACCCCGCATGTCTGCAATCACAAGGCCACGGCCAAGGAGCACGCATGTGCGTGTGGCTGCGTGGGGAGCGTGCTTTCCCCCATTGCGACTCGGAGACCGCGGGTGCAGATTGCTCGCCTCATGGGGCATGATCAGCGCGTGATGAGCGAGCTTCGGAGCACGCCGCGCGCACGCGGCGCCGCAATGCGAGCGAAGTTGGTGGGGATCGTCCGGCTCGCGGCGTTGGCGATCGCGTCGGCGGCGCTCGCGATCGCAATCGGCGGTTGTGGCTCGGCGGGCTCGCCGCTCGCCGGTGACACCGCCGGCGCACCCGCCGCGTGGCGAAGCCGCATCGGATTCCGCACGGAGGCCCTGCTCGAAGAGCATTACCGCAAGCACGGCCGCGAGTTTGGTGACGTCACGCGGGCTCAGTACCTGCACGTCGCTCAGGAGTTGCGCGATCGTCCCGCGGGCGGCAATGTGCTCGAAGTGACACGCGTCGACGGGGTCGTGTCGCGCTACGACCGGAGCACGGGGACGTTCATCGCGTTCAATCCAGACGGCGTGATTCGCACCTGCTTCAAGCCACGCGACGGAGAGCGATACTTCCGGCGCCAGACGGCACGGAACGAAAGAGGACGATGACCGCGAACGATCCCGTGCGGGAATTTCTCGCGCGCCGCGGCTGCCCCGAAGACGTCGTGAGCGGCGGGCTCCAGGGTCTGGTGGCCGATTGGGAGCGCTCTGTCCAGCAGGTCGAAGCCGGTTACCCACTCGGGCTTGACGACTACCTGAACGACCTGGACGGTCGGCAACTCCTCGAGGACGCGCTAGACGTGGCGTCCGACATCGAGCGCGTCACCGCGACGTCGCGCATCCAGGCGGCGGACGCGCGCATGCGCAGCGGGGTCCGGCCCGTGGACGAGTGCCTGTGGGGCTCGCGCGTCGCGGCCGCGGAAGGCTGGACGCCGGAACGCAACTGGTGGTACTTCAGCGTGCCCCTCAAGCCCGGGCCGTTGCTGCAGGAAGACCTCGACGCCGCCGACTGAGCCCGCGGCTTCCGCGCCGCGTCAGTGCACGCTCGGGGGCGGAGGTTGTTGCGGCGACGGCTGGCGCACCTCGACGATCTTGAGGTCGATCGAAGCCTTCTCGTCGTCGCCCACCAGAACGCTGAACACGTAGTCTCCGGGTTTCGGAAACTGAATGTTGTTCAGCATCAGGATGTGATTGAGGCGAATGGGCGTACCCGGGGGAGCGCCGGTCGGCACGGCGAGCTGGGCGCCGATCTTGAACAGCTTCTGCCCGTCGTTGTCGGCGAGCTGCAGCTCGATCTGGCGACCCTTGCCCTCTTCCGCGCGCGACGCCTCGAAGCGCAGCACCAGCGCCATTTGCGGGTGCACCACGGGGAAGCTGTGGGCGCCGAGCGCGTTGAAGATGCCGAGTATGTTCAGCTTTCCGTCTGCCGACACGTTGGCGGCGTCGGCGAGCAGCGCGAGCGTGACGTCCATGAGTGCCTCGATGCTGGCGATGAGGACCGCGGTGTTGCGGGAACGCCGCCCACCGCTCGGGCGGACGACGTGACGGCATCATGACGGCCCTGTGGCGAGACGTCCAGCGAGCGCGCGAGCTCGCCGCAAACGGTCGCGGCCGTGGCGCCACCGTCGCCACGGCCCCGTTTGGCCGTCGATGTTGCGGACAAACTACCAGCGCGGAGGCTGCGCGAATCCCAGCTCGCCGCGGTCGCGCTGGAACACGCGAGGCACCCGCGGCAAGATTCCCAGCGCCCGCAGGCCCGACGCGTATTCGTAGCGCAGCGTGATCTGATCGCTCGCCCAAGCCAGCGGCTCGAACGACGTCTGCTGCACCGGGTCGTACCGCCGGTCGCCCCAACCCGTGCCCGGAGCGGACTGCGGAGCCTGCTCGCCGCGAGCGTAACCTTGTAGCTGCGGCTGCCCCGACTTCATCCCGGGCGCCGGCGCCGCCTCGTCGGACGGCGTACCCGCGCGCTCGCGATTGCCATCGAGCTGCGAGCGTTGCTCCTCGCCGTCGTCACGGAGCTGACGCCGCGGACGCGACCCGAGGCCCCACCACGGCTGCCGCTCGACTTCGCGGTAGGACGCGACGCGGATCCATCCCATGTCGCCGTTCGCCTGGCCGGTGCGCTCGGCGTACGAACGTTCCTCGTCGACGAACACGAACCGGCGGACGTCGTTGAGCGAGGTGCGCCAGCCCTTGATCTCGGTGCTCTCCCACGGGTCGAGCACGTACATCGGCTCGTGGCGATCGAGCGCCGAACGCTGGCCGTTCACCACGTTCAGACCGTCGACCGCGATCAGCACGCCGACCCTATGGCCGGTGTTGTTCCGCAGCACGAGCGAATAGTTGCGCCCGCGGAACGCTTGGAAGTAGTGGCGGTCGTTGGTCCCGGGCTTGAAGAACAGCGGGGCCGTCGAGCCACCGACCCGCACCTGGACGTCGACGAGGTTGCCGTCGACGGTCGAGTGCCAGGTCGAACCGTAGTCGTTGCCGACGCCATAACCCTGCCACGGATCGGCGACGGCGGACGTGCTCGCGAGCGCCAGACCGGCGGCGAGCAACAGCAGGGGACGGGTTGCACGAATCGTGGATTTCATGACGATCTCCCTCGGTGGATGGGTCAGGCGTTCAGCCAGTTTGGCTTCGCATGATCTACGCCACCTCGAGGGGGCTATTCCGGCCGTCGCAACCCGCAGGGATCCAGGGACTTCCCGCACGCACCTGCCCGGCTCGGGGCGTGGCGGGCGTGCCACAGTCGCGGCGGTTCGCGACTGTCCGGACGCGCGCGGGGCCGGCGCCCGGACGCCGCTAGGTTCCCAGGATGTGCCAGCCAGCGTCGACGTAGAGCGTCGCGCCGGTGACGCCGCTGCCCAGATCGGAGAGCAGGAACAACGCGGCGGCGCCGACTTCCTCCTTGGTGATGTTGCGCTTGAGCGGGGCGGCGGCGGCGTGCTCTTTGTGCAGCTCCGTGAAGCCGCGGATGCCGCGGGCCGCCAGCGTGCTCACCGGCCCCGCCGAGATGCAGTTGACGCGGATGTTCGCCGGGCCCAGCTCCATCGCCAGCTGTCGCGTCGCCTGCTCGAGCACCGCCTTGGCGCTGCCCATGACGTTGTAGTGCGGCACCGCGCGCTGGGCGGCGAGGTACGACAGCGTGATCACGCTGCCGCCGTGCTTCTCGAGCAGCGGCAGCATGCGGTTCGTCACGTTGATGAACGAGTACGCGCTCACGTCGAGCGCCACCTGGAAGCCCTCTCGCGGCGTGGCCACGAACCGGCCTTCGAGGTCCTCGCGGCGCGCGAACGCGATGCCGTGGACGAGCATTTCGAGCCCGCCCCAGCGTTGGTCGAGCTGCTGGCGGACCGCGTCGATCTCGTGGTCTTGAGTGACGTCACACGCCGCCGTGAACGCCTTGGGCAGCGTGGCCGCCAGCTCCTCGACGCCGGACTTCAGCCGCTCGCCGGCGTAGGTGACGCACAGCTCGGCCCCGCCCCGGCCGAGGCATTCGGCGATCGCCCACGACAGACTGCGGTGGTTCGCGACGCCCATGACGAGCGCGTGCTTGCCGCTGAGATCGATTGGATACATCGGCCCTCCGCTGCGGTTCGGCTCGCCGGCGCGCGGCTCGCCGCTCACGCGGCTCGCTGCGCCTCCCACACCCGGATCGGCAGGATGATCACCTGCACGCCCGAGAACTGCAGCCGCCGCTGGATCGAGAATGCGGTTTCGGAATGGAGCGTGCGCGTGAACAAGTTCTCGCGCTGGAACACGAGCTGGCCGGCGAACACGACCGGGCGACGGAACTCGCGGACCAGATCGGTGCAGATGCCGTCGAGCTCGTCGATCAGGTCCGTGCCCAGCGTGTAACGATACTCGGCGTAGTATCCCATGCGCTGGGCCAGCTCGATGTACTTGACGAGATCGTCGCGCACCTGGGCCTCGAACGCCTCGACGTCCTGCACCCCTTTGAACTTCGCCGAGTCGACGAGCCCGACGGACACGAACACGAAGTTCCTGAAGTGCCTGGGGAACAATCGCTGCACCGACAGCAGCGTATGGATGCCCAGCCCGGCGTAGGACTCGACCATGACGATCGCCGTCGGCCCCTCGGGCGACAGCTCCGGCTGCCCCTTGGGTTCCGGCAGCGGCAAGTTCGTGAGCGCCTCGTCGAGCGTGGACAGCAGGCGGCGGACGCGTCGGTAGTGATTGCGCACCACGAAGCAAAACGTCACGAACGCGCCCGTGGCCAGCAGCGTGACCCAGCCTCCCTCCTGGAACTTGATCACGGTGGTGATGACCAGGATGCCGCCCGTGACCAACGAGCCCGTGAGCCCGATGATGAAGCGTCGTCGCCAGTGAGGCACGCGGCGCCTCACGCTCCACCAATGCCGCACCATGCCGAGCTGAGTCAGCGTGAACGTGACGAACACGTTGATCGAATACATGACGAGCAGCAGCTTCACCGAGCCGCCCGTGTAGAGCAGCATGGCCGCCGCGGCGATGCCGAGCGTCACGACGCCGTTCTGAGTGACCAGGCGCTCCGACAGGTGGTTGAACCGCTTGGGCACCCACTGGTCCGCGGCCATGGCGGCGAGCGTCCTGGGACCGGCGACGAATCCCGTCTGGGCGGCCACGAACAGCAACGCGCCCTCGCTGAGCAGCGTGAACATCACGACCCCGCGGCCGACGTTGACCTCGCCCATGCGCCAGTTCCCGGCGACGATCTCCCACAGCGAGGCGTTGAGCGTCTTGCCCGCCTCGGGCTGGACGTGGTTGACGAGATAGCAGAGCAGGATGCCGCCGGCCGTGAACGACAGCGAGATCGCCATGTAGAGCATGGTCCGCTTGCCCGTCTCCACACGGGGCTCGCGCAGGATCTCCGTGCTGTTGCTGACCGCCTCGATGCCGGTGAACGAGGCACCGCCGAGCGAGAACGCGCGCAGGAAGATGACCAGCACGCCGAACAGCCCGAGCTGGGACACCGCGGTGCTGGTGTCGCGCATCGTGTCGGAGGCGAGGCCCACCAGGGCGGGGCCATGGGCGAAGGTTCCCGTGAGAATCAGTGCGACGTGGCTGATCATGAATCCGGCGAAGATCGGCGTCAGCACGACGATCGATTCCTTGATGCCGCGCGCGTTCATCGCCGTCAGCGTCGCCACGAGCAGGAATTCCCCGGGCAGCTTGAATCCCAGCCAGGCGTGCGGTAGGAACGAGAAGATCGCGTCGCAGCCCGAGGCGACCGAGGTGACGATCGTGAGCACGTAATCCACGACGAGCGCCCCGCCCGAGATGACGCCCGGCGTCGGCCCCAGCAGTTTGGTCGCCACCAGGTAGCCGCCGCCGCCGCTCGGGAACAGCTCGATGATGTAGCTGTACGACGCCGAGATCAGGAACACGGTGGCGATGATCGCGACGGCCAGATACACCACCAGATGCTGGTGAGATCCGAGGTGCAGGTAGGCCTGCTCCGGGCCGTAGCAGGACGACGACAGCCCGTCCGAGCCGAGGCCGACCCAAGCGAAGAACGCGATCAGGGCAAGGGTGTGGTGGATCCTCGGGTCGAAGAGATTCTTCGGGCCGCCCACCAACAGTCCGCGAAGTCGTTCGAGCACGGCGGGGGACATTAATGGGCCCGGAACGACGGGCGCAAGATTCTGGCGACGCGGGCCTGGGTGCAGTGGCCCGCGACATCGTCGCGTGCGAACGCTGCCCTCGGCTGCGCGCCTATTGCCTGGCCGTCGCGCGGACGCGCCGGCGGGCGTTCCAGGATCAGGAATACTGGGGCCTGCCCGTTCCGGGGTTCGGCGACCCCAAGGCGCGCCTGCTGGTCGTGGGTTTGGCGCCCGCGGCGCACGGCGGCAACCGCACCGGACGGGTGTTCACGGGGGATTCGAGCGGTGACTGGTTGTACGCGGCGCTGCATCGTTTCGGCTGGTCGAACCAGCCCCAGTCGACGGGCCGCGACGACGGCCTGCGACTGCGCGGCGCGTACGTCACCGCCGCCGCGCGCTGCGCGCCGCCGGGGAACAAGCCGACGCCGAAGGAGTTTCAGAACTGCCGCCCGTACCTGGCGGCCGAGATCGCGCTGCTCGGGCGCATCCGGGTGGTGCTGGCGCTGGGCTCGCTGGCCCACGAGCACTGGCTGCGCGCTTCAGGCTGGTGGGACCGTCTCGGGGCTCGAAGTCGCCCGCGCTTCGCGCACGGCGCGGAAGCACGCTTGCCCGACGGCACCTGGCTCATCGCCAGCTACCACCCGAGTCGCCAGAACACGAGCACCGGCCGGCTCACGCGCGCCATGTGGTACTCGGTGTTCCGGCGGGCGCGAGCGCGGGCGAGTGGAGGCCTAGGCTCTGTCTGAGAACCCAGGGCGCATCGCGCGGGGCCGCTGGGCGGCGCCGTCCTGGCGCCGCCGACGCTCCGCGAGCGGACGGCGAAGGGCATCCTGCCCTTCACCTGCTCGCGAGCCCCGCGCGAGGCGCCCTGGGTTCTCAGACAGAGCCTAGGCCTTCTCCTCCCAGATGCGGCACAGGTGGACGATCGTCTCCACCGCCTTCTCCATGTCCTGAACCGACACCCACTCGATGCGCGAGTGGTAGTTATGCCCGCCGGTGAACAGGTTCGGCGTCGGCAGGCCCATGAAGCTCAGACGCGAGCCGTCCGTTCCGCCTCGAATCGCGCCGTCGTAGGGCGTGACTCCGGCGCGGCGCATCGCCTCGCGCGCGTTTTCGACGATCTCCGGATGGGGATCCAGCACTTCCTTGAAGTTGCGGTAGCTTTCGACGACTTGGACCTCGACGCCGGCGCCCGGCCACCCCTCGGCCGCCTGGCGCGCGAGCCGCTCGAGATACGCCTCCTTCTCCTGCAGTCCGGCCGTCGCGAAGTCGCGAATGAGCAGCCGTACGGCAGTGCGGTCGACGTCGGCGTCCACGTCGATCGGGTGCACGTAGCCGTCGCGGCCGTCGGTGGTCTCCGGCGACATCCGGTCCCGCGGCAACCGCGAGATGAACTCGGCGGCGATCTTGATCGAGTTGACGAGCTTGTCCTTGGCGTAACCCGGGTGGATCACGAATCCCTTGAACGTGATCGTCATCGAGTCCGCGGAGAACGTCTCGACGTCGATGCCGCCGCGTTCCTCGCCGTCCATCGTATAGGCGAAGCGCGCGCCGAAGCGCTTCACGTCGAAGTACTTTGCTCCCGCGCCGACTTCCTCGTCGGGCGTGAAGCCGATGCGCACGGGCCCGTGCTGAATCTCCGGGTGCTTCAGCAGGTACTCGGCGGCCGCCATGATCTCGGCCACTCCGGCCTTGTCGTCCGCGCCGAGCAGCGTCTTGCCCGAGGCGGTGACGATGTCGTTGCCGATCTGGCGCGCGAGCGCCGGGATGTCCTTCACCCGCAGCACCACCGATGGATCGTCCGGCAGCACGATGTCCTGGCCCGACCAGCCGCGATGGACGACGGGCCGGACGCCGGCGCCGCTCGCGTCGGGTGAAGTGTCGACGTGGGCGATGAATCCGATCACCGGCACGTTCGGCTTCGGGGTGTTGGCCGGCAGCGTCGCGAACACGTAGCCGTGCTCGTCGCGCGTCGCGTCGGCGACGCCCATCGCGCGGAGCTCCTCCGCGAGCTGGTCGAGCAGCACGAGCTGCTTCAGGGTGCTCGGGTAGGTGTCCGAGCGCTCGGCCGATTGGGTGTCGATCTGCACGTAGCTCAGGAACCGCTCGAGAACGGAGGTTCGGGTCAGCAACGGCGTCGGCATGGGCGTCTCCGGATCGGTCGATGGGGCCCGCGAGGCGTCGCGATCGCTTCTAAAAGTACCCCTGCATCAGGTGGTCGAGCCACTCGGGGACATGGGCGTCGTCGCGGCGGTCGAACACCGGCGCATACGGCTTGAGGTCGAGCACTGGCGTCCCGTCTACGGCATCGAGGCCGAGCACGACGAGCGCCGCGGGCTCGACCCGCACGATCTGGACCGTCGTGACGCCGATCGGATTCGGGCGCATGCGCGCGCGCTGCGCGAACACGCCGAGTAGCGGCATGTCGGCGCGGCCGCGCGGACGCCTCCGCAGCGTGGCGGGCTCTCGGTCCGGTTCCAGGTGCATGTAGAAGACGACGATGACGTGGCTGAATTGTTCGAGCCCCTCGAGGCCGGCCGCGAACCTCGGCTGCATCTCGATCCGCGACTCGACGTCACCCCAGCGCGCGTCGTCGGTTGCGCTTCGGGTGTTTCGCACGCGCGCGATCACCTCGAGGGGAATGGGCTCGTCCACGGTGCCTCCTCGGTTCGCGTCATTTGGGCCTTGACCCCCGCACCGCGAAGGCGCACTGTCCGCGCGACATCATCCGGGTGCCCACGCAGTGTGGGGTAAAAGGGAAGCGGGGTGAAATGCCCCCACGGTCCCGCCACTGTGAAGGGTCCACCGGCCTCAGCGAGCCACTGACTGCACGAACGCGCGCGGTTGGGAGGGCGAAGGCCGGGAGCACCCTAAGTCAGGAAACCTGCCCGGATGCCATCGCCTCGACGCCTCGTGGATAGGCGTTCGGGATCGGCGTCCTTTCGTGGCCCCGTCTCCCGGACCCCCGGGTGCGGGGCCGTTCGATTGAGGCGCGAAAGACGCCGTGATCGTCACGCTGTTCCTGGTCGTGGCCGCGATCGCGCCCGACTCCTCGCGAATCGCCGCGGCCCGCGGCGACTCGTCGAGCGCGGCGACGCCGGTGCGGGGTTCGTCCAGCGCGCTTCCCCGTCCGGTGTTGACCCTGCCCGAGACGCGGGTCGCGGGGGAGCGGCCCACGCCGGACGCGCGGCGTCGCCAGCCGACCGGCTTCGTTTCCGACGTGCGCGTCGGCGACACCGGTCACGCCTTCGAGACCGTCGCCGAGCTGTTGAGTCGAACGGCGGCGGTGCGGATTCAGCAGTACGGTGGGCTCGGCTCGTTCGCAACGGTGTCGTTGCGCGGCGCGCCGGCGAACCAGCTGGCCGTGTATCTCGACGGCGTGCCGCTCACCACGGCGGCAGGCAGCCTCTACAACTTCTCGGACCTGCCGGTCACGGCGGTGGATCGGCTCGAGGTCTACCGCGGTCCGTCGCCGCTCGAGCTGGGCCCCGTCACGCCGGGTGGCGCGATCAACGTCGTGACGCTGCCGCCATCGACGCTGCGGCGACTCGCGCTGAAGCGCGGCTCGTTCGGCACGTGGGAGGGTCGGGCGAGCGCGGGAGCCCGCCGTGGCGCGTGGTCCGCGCTGGTGCACGCGGGCGCACAGGACTCCCGTGGCGACTTCGGCTACTGGGATGACAACGGCACACCGTTGAACCCCGCGGACGATGCGACCTCGGTGCGCCAGAACAACCACTTCGAGTCCCGCATGCTCCACGCCGCGGCGAAGGGACTGATGCCGTTCGGCGTCGCCGTCGTCCTGCGTCACAGCCGATTCATCAAGTCTCAGGGCGTGCCGGGGCTCGGCGCCGTGCCCGCGCTGTCCACGCACCTGGCGCTCGATCGCTCGCTGAGCGCGCTCGAGCTGGCACGCCCGGCCGCGGGCTGGACGCCGCGACTGGGGGTGCAGCTCGCCGCCGACCGGGCACGCTCACGGTTCAGCGACCGCCTCGGCCAGCTCGGGGGCACGGCCACCGACACGGACGACCGGTTTCGCGGCGATCAGGCGCGCGTCACGGGGGAGTCCCCGCGGCTCGCGGGGGTGTTCGCGCTGGAGTTCTCGGCGCTGCTCCGTGACGAGCGCGAGGATCTGCACGATGCCGCTTCCGGCCGCGCCGACCCACCGGAGAGCCATCGGCGCACCCAGGGCGCGAGCCTGGCGCTCAGGCTCGAGGCGTGGCGCGGGCGCGTGCTGGTGCGCGCGGGACGGCGCTGGGACCGGCAGCGCGACGCGCTGCGCTGGACCAGCTCGCTCGGCGTCGCGAACGCGCACGACGTCGTACGCGACCTGAATGCTCCGCAGCTCGGCGCGCGGGTACGGGTCGTCGGCACCGTGGACCTCAAGGCGAACTGGATGCGCGCGCAACGAACACCCGAGTTCCTCGAGCTGTTCGGCAACGAGGGCAGCATCCGCGGTAATCCCGATCTCGAGCCCGAGCGGTCCGAGAACTGGGACGCGGGCGGCGGTGCATCGATCGAGCGCGGCGCCTGGCGCGGCTCGGTCGAGTGGGCACACTACGAGCAACACGCGCGCGATCTGATCGCCTACGTGCGCAACTCGGCGAGCAGCGTGCGGGCCACGAACTTCTCTCGCGCGCGCATTCGCGGCGAGGAGCTGAGCGGCCGAATCAAGATGCCGCGCGGCGTCTCGCTCATGGGCTGGGTCGCGTGGCAGGGCACGCTGAACCAAGGCGACGTCGCGGTGTGGCGCGGCCGCCGGCTGCCGCAGCGGCCCGAGCGCCATTCGTTCGCCCAGCTGCGCTGGCTCGGTGGTCGATTCGATACGTCGGTCGACGTTGAGTATCTCGGCGAGGACTACATGGACGCCGCGAATCGCATGCTCGTGCCGGCTCGCACCCTGACCGGCGCGTCGGTCGGCGTGCGCTCCGGATTCGGCGCCCGGTTGGTCATCGAAGCGAAGAACCTCGGAGACGTTCGCGCGGCCGATGTGGCGGGGTTTCCCCTGCCCGGCCGCAGCGTGTTCGTGTCGTGCGAGTGGGACGCATCCCACGCCCACCCTTGAAGCGAGGATCCCGTGAACCCGCGACTGATTCCGCCCCGACGACTCCTGTCGCACGCCCGAATGGTTCGCTACGCCGCTCTCGTTGCCGCGCTGGCTCTCGCCTCGCCGGCTAACCGCGCCGCGGCCGCCGCCGAGACGCACGCGTACGTGCTCACCAGCGACTTCACGAACGGCGCCCTGAGCGCGGCCGATCTGAACGGCCCCGTGGTGACCCGCGACGTCGCCACAGTCTACTTCGACGCGCGCGTTCGCTGGTTCGCCGGGTTGCTCTACGTCGTGAATCGTTTCGGTCAGGACAACATCCAGGTCATCGACCCGGCGGCGGGCTACGCGACGCTGCGGCAGTTTTCGGTGGGAAACGGTTCGAATCCGCAGGACATCGCGTTCGTCTCGCCCACGAAGGCGTACGTGACCCGTCTGGCGTCGCCGCGGTTGCTGGTCGTCAATCCGTCGACCGGGGACAGCCTGGGCGCGATCTCGCTCGCCGCGTACGCCGACGCGGACGGCGTGCCCGACATGGATCGCATGATCCGCGTCGGTCCGCGGTTGTTCGTGGCGCTGCAGCGGCTCGCGAACTTCCAGTCCACGGACACGAGCCTCGTCGTGGCGATCGACACCCGCGCCGACACCCTGCTCGACGCGGATCCCGTCACGCCCGGCAAGCAGGCGATCGTTCTGCCCGGCACGAATCCCACGACGACCTTCGAGTACGACCCCGCGAGCCGCCGCCTGGTCATTGGCTGCACCGGCCGCTACCAGGTGAACGACGGCGGCATCGCATGGATCGACCCCGAGACCCTGACGAGCGGCGGCTATGCCATCACCGAGGCGGCGCTCGGAGGCGACGTGCTCGACGTCGTGTGGGGCAGCTCCACGCGTTCGTTCGCGATCGTAAGCGACGCCTCGTACAACACCTCGCTCGTCGCCTGGAACCCGACGACGGGACAGAAGCTGGGGACGCTGATGTCGCCGGGCGGCTTCAGTCTCGCCGACGCGGCGCTCGACGACCGTGGCGAACTGTACGTGTGCGACAACGATCTCACCTCGCCGGCGCTGGGCCTCTACGTGCTGTCGGCCGCGACCGGCGCGACGCTCGCGGGTCCGCTCGACACCGGCTTACCTCCGGTCGAAGTCGCGTTCGATCAGGTCGCCAACGTGATTCCCACCGCGGTTCCACCCGCGACGTCGCCTGCGGTGACGCCGACGCTGTCCCTGGCGGCGCCGAGCCCGCAGCCCACCGCCGCCGGCGTGCGCGCGCGACTCACCCTTGCGCGCGCCGCGTCCGTCACGGTGCAGGCGCTCGATCTGACCGGCCGGCGCGTGCGAGGACTGATCGCGACCGCCTGGTCCCCGGGGTCGCACGACGTCGTCTGGGACGGTCGCGACGACGCGGGCCGCAGGGTGGCTCCCGGAATCTATTTGCTCAGTGCGCGAGCGGGAGAGACGACGGTTGCCCAACGGGTTGTCATTGCATTCTAGAGTTTCGTCTCGTCGAACGGCGGAGCTCCGGTGCTCGGTAGCGCAGCTCGTGACGCAATGTCGCGCGCTGGGACCAAGCGTCCCAGCAGCGGCGCCAGTCGTTTCGGCTTGGTGAAATCCATGATGAAAATCGGTGGAAAATCAGGGAGTTCCTTGATTGACGCGCGCGGGCCTGATACCAAGTGGGCGGGCTGAAATTCTGGAGAGCGTTTCGGCCCCTGGAATCGCGCGCACCGGCCCACTCCCCGCTGTGGCCCGCGCGATTTCTCAAGAACGTTGAGTGGCGTGCAAGGATGCCCCCCACCTCGCCGCCCCCCGCCTCGGATCACGGAATCCGTGTCGGCGGGTAAATGCTCGACGTCGGTCGCGAATCTCCGCACATCCATGGTTGTCTCTGTTTCCCAAGGAGAAGTCGCCCCGTGAATCGATGGATCGCACGACTCGTTTCGATGTTGCTGTTCGCGCTCGCCCTGTCGCGCGGGGCAGCCGCGCAAACTCGCACCGCCACGCTCGATTGGACCGCACCCGGGGACGACGGGACCATCGGCACGGCCACCAGCTACGTGATTCGGTTTTCCCGTACCCCGATCACCGCCGCGAACTTCGCGTCCGCGACGCTGCTCAACACCTCGATCCTGCCCGGCCCGCCGGGTAGCAAGGAGCACCTCACCGTCGTGGGTCTGACGGGTGGGGTGGGTTACTACTTCGCGATGAAGGCGTCGGACAACGCAGGCAATTGGTCTACCGTGTCGAACATCGCCTACTTACCCTCGAACGTCGCGGGCGTGGACGGCGTCGGCGGCCCGCTGCAGTTCTCGCAGCCGTACCCTAATCCGGCGCGCGGCGACACGCGGTTCGCCGTGACCCTGCCGCGACCGGAGTGGTTGCGCGTCGAGGCGTTCGACGTGGCGGGGCGCAAGGTGCGCAGCGTAGCGATGGGGCAATACTCGGCGGGCCAGTTCGACCTGCGTTGGGACCTGAAGGACGACTCCGGGCGCAATCTGCAGGCAGGCGCCTACGTCGTCCGCAGTCAGGTCGGAGACACCGTTTTCTTGCGCCGCGTGATGGTCGTCCACTAGCCTGGCTCGTTGTGGGTCCCAACAGACCCAGCGAGCGCCGCGCGCCGACGCGCGCGGGCGGGGGATTCGGGGATGGGCATCTCGCGGACCACCGGGGGGCCCGAGTGACTCGCAGGGAAAGAGGGTGCGGCGCATGGGTCGCGGTGTGTCTCGTCGCCTCCGCGGCGAGCCTGGCGCTCGTTGGACCCGCGGGCGCCGCGGCGACGAGCAGCGTGACGCTCACGTGGACGGCTCCGGGCGACGACGGCACCGACGGCGTGGCGTCGAGGTATGACGTGCGCTATTCGCTGGCGCCGATCACGACCGCGAACTTCGATCAGGCCACAGCCGTCGCCGGCGTTCCCGTTCCGTCCGCGGCAGGCACCCGCCAGCAGGTGAGCGTTACCGGCCTCGAGCCGAACCGCCTCTATTACTTCGCCATCAAGGCGGTCGACGAAGCGGGCAATTGGTCTCCGATGTCCAACGTCGCCTTCAAGACGGCGCCGGATCCGACGAAGCCGTCGGCGTTGTCTCCGCTGTCGTTGTCGGCGGCGTTCCCGAGCCCCGCGCGCGACATGGCGCGACTCGACATGACGCTGCCACATGCCATGACCGTGCGCGTGGTCGTGACCGACGTGAGTGGCCGTTTGCTGACGTGGTTGGCGGCGGGCTCGTACCCCGCAGGAACGACGTCGCTGCAGTGGAATCTCAGGGACGGCGCCGGCAGGCGCGTCAGCGCAGGCGCGTACTGGGTGCTGGGTGTGCTGGGTGACGCCCGAATCGTGCGCCGGATCGCGGTCGTTCCGTAAGGACCGCGGCTGCGGGCTCGCGGGGAACGCGGCGCGATCTCGTCTCGCCTCCGGTGTCGGGATCCTTGCCGCGCGCCCGGGATCGCCGCGAGAACCGTACCGCCCGCGGCCCTGCGACACATCTCGGGCTGTGGCCTGACCGCGGGGGAGCGGCGCTACCGATGAACGGGTGGGAAACCGTTCGAGGTCGACCCGCACCGACTTTCCCGGCCGGCGCTTCGCGACCCACGAGAAGACTAGCGGATCTGAGTTGCTCGCCGCGAGCAAATTGATCACGATCCGCGTCGGTGCGAACGAGAATTTGCTTCACCGCCCCGCGCGTCCGCGCCTCGGCGATCACTGGTGTCGCCGTGGCGATCGCATTCGTCCTTTCGACGCCGTCCTCGGTAGCCGGGCCCCCGACCGACGCACTGTACCCTCCACGCTTCGAGCGCGCGAACGCCGGCGCCCGCGTCGAAGCGCCGGACTACGTCGCCCGCGTGCACGCCGCGTTCACCCCCGCGAATCGGCGCTATGCCCGAGTGCGGCAGGGGCTGGCGTTGTTCGAGCCGCTATGGGGGTTGGTGTTCGTATCGCTGTTGCTGTTCACGCGAGCATCGGCCCGGATTCGTGACGTGGCCCGCCGCATGTTTCGGCGACGCTACGGCCGCGTGTTCGCGTACCTGGTCGTGGCGGGCCTCGTGGCGTTCGCCTTCCATTTGCCGCTGGCGGCGTTTCGCGACTACTGGTGGGAGCACCGCTTCGGGTTGTCGAATCAGTCCGCGCTCGTATGGTTCACCGACGAGCTCAAGGCGTTGGCGCTCGAGCTCGCGTTCCTCGGCGGGACGGGACTCGTCGCGCTCGCGCTGTGGGGAATCGAGGCGGCGGGTCGCCGCTGGTGGCTGTGGCTTGCGTGCGGCGTGTTGCCGGTCGCGACGGCCGCGGTGCTGCTCCAGCCGCTCGTCTTCGAGCCCGCGTTCAACCGCTTCGAGCCCCTGGGCGATGCCGGTCTCGACCGTCGCATCCTCGCGCTCGCCGCGCGCGCTGGAATCCCGGCGCGCCACGTGTTTCAGGTCGACCGCAGCCGCCAGACCCGCACGATCAACGCGTACGTCAGCGGGTTCGGGCCCTCACAGCGGATCGTGCTCTGGGACACGACGCTCCGAAGCTTGAGCGCGGACGAGATCCTGTTCGTCATGGGTCACGAGATGGGGCACTACAAGCTCCACCATCTCTGGAAGGGCATCCTGCTGGCCTGGATGCTGAGCTTCGGGCTGCTGTTCGTCGGAGCGCGCCTCATGAGCCGGGCGCTCCGGCGCTTCGGCGCCGCTTGGGGCATCGGCTCGCTCGGGGACGAGGCGGCGCTGCCGCTGATCGCCGGCGTGCTCGGCGCGCTGCTCGTCGCCGCGGCGCCCGCCTTGAACGGGTGGTCGCGACGCGTCGAGCACGAGGCGGACGCGTTCGGGCTCGAGGCGACGCGGCTGAACGATGCCGCGGCGCGCGCGTTCGAGAAGCTCGGTGAGATGAATCGCAGCGACCCGGATCCGCCGCCGGCGCTGCGGCTGCTGCTCTACACGCACCCGCCGCTCCTCGACCGCGTGCGGTTCGCGCTCACCTATCGACCCTGGGAGCAGGGTCTGCCCGGCCGCTACTTCAAGGGGGCGCCGCCTGGCGACGAAGGTCGGAACTCGCGATCGCGTGACGCCAGACCCCGGCGCGCTCCGCGAGCGCCGGGCTCGCGGACCGGCGACGCCGCATCGAACTGCCGCCGGTCCGCCGTCTCCCATCACTCGAGGACGACGAGCCGCCGCGTGAGGCGCAGCGACGGCGTCACGAGCCGCACGAAGTACACGCCCGGGCTCGCGCGATGGCCGGCGCCGTCGGCCAGGTCCCACTGGCGCAAGTAACGCCCGGGCGCGGTGGGTCCCGAGCTCAGCGTGCGAATCACGCGGCCTTGCAGGTCGATCACCTGGAGCGAGGCGTCCTCGGCCGCGGCCACGGCGAACTCCACGCGCGAGCCGCGCTCCGAGGGATTCGGGTACGGGTTCGCCAACTCGGCCACCCCGGTCGTCGGCGCGGGGCCCACGGCCAGGAGCGCCGGCTGCGCCGACGGATCGAAGAACAGCACGCGCAGCGAGTCGAGCGAAATGCCGTCGTAGTTGTTGCTGCCGTCGCTGCGCAGTCGGAACCGCAAGCGCACCGCGTTCCCTAGCGAGCCGGTGAACCCCGACAGGTCGGCCCAGTCGGTGCGCCACAGCCAGCGCGTGCCGCAATAGAACCAGCGCCCGGCCGTCTGAACGCCGAAACCGCTGCCTGGGGTGCTGCCGCTCGCCCGCACGTTCACCCACGTCGTGCCGTTCAGGCTGGCCTCGACGACGCCCGCATCGTTGTCGCGCTCCACGTCCCAGCGCGTGTCGTACGCGGCGTACGCGTGGACGCCCGTGGAGAAGTCGAGCGGCGTGTTGAGCGTCATCGTCGCGGCGGAGCCGATGGGGTAGTTCCCCGCCGGGCTGTCGGCGAAGTAGCGGCTCGGGTGCGCGGGGTCGTTCTGAACGATTCCCCAGGTGCCCGCCGGGCTCACCGTCCACTGGGTCATGCCCGACGAGGCGTCGTCGCTCGCGAGCAGCGTCGGGGTGCCGAGCGGGATGCGCAGCGTGTCCAACGACACGAGGCCCTGAGCGTCGCGGAACTGGATCTGGAAGCGCTCGAGCCGGCCGACGGTGATGGTGTCGTCGACGACCAGCAGGAACGGCGCCCCAGCCGTCGGGCTGCCGCTGGTGCGCGGCGGCAGGGTGGGGTACGAAACGGTGCTTTGAGCGTATACGCGCACTCCGGGGTCGAGCGGCGTGAGCGTGCCCGTGAGCCCCGGGCCCGCCGATGCTCCGGCGCCCACGTTGCGCGCCCGCACGGTGAGCCGCGCGGTATAGCTGGCATTGAGCGCGCCCTCGGTAATCGACCAACCGTCCTGCTGGACGAACGCGCCCGCGATCGCCGCGACCATATAGCTCGCCCGAAGCGTCGTCTGAGTGAGCGGCACGATGCGCGATGGGGGCGGCCAGAAGAAGTCGTTCGCGTTACCGATCTCTGGAGTCCAGGTGAACGCCCGGGGCTTGCTGGTCGTGTCGCCGTAGCACCAGTCGTTGAACTCGCCGTTCACGCTGTAGAGCAGTGGGCCGCTCTGGCCGGACTGGAAGCCGTTGTCGCGCGTCAGCAGGTCGTTCCACTCGTGAAACGCCGCGGCATCGACCGGCTGGCTCTGGATGTATCCCCAGGGGTGCAGCATCAGATCCTGATACGTGTGGAAGGAGAGTCCGGTCTTGGGATGCAGCGCTTGGATCAGGTTGCGCTGGATCTGAGTTTCGGGCTCCGAGAACGGCGCCGTCCCGCGGTACGTCTCGGTGGTGTAGGACCCGCTGGAGCCGATCTCGTCGTAGCCCCACTGGAACCCGTAATTGCGGTTGAGATCGACGCCGTCGCTGTCGGAGTTGAATACTCCGTTGCCGTTGTTGTCGCGCGTGTTCTTGCGCCACAGGCCGAAGGACGCGGTATTCGTGTAGGTGTCCTCGTTGACCTTGTAGCCGTCGGGGTTGACGAGCGGGCAGATGTAGATGCGCCGCTGATCGAGCAGGTACGTGGCGAACGGGTCGGTGCCGTAGTGCGCCAGGAGATCGTCGATGAAGTAGAACAGCGCCAGCATGCCGCCGGGCTCGCGGGCGTGGGTGAGCGCGTTGTAGAAGACCACGGGGCGCGTGTCGGTGCCGGTGACGTGCTTGCCGATCTGCAGCCCCCAGATGGGCCGACCCTGGAGCGAGTAGCCGAGCGTGTCGAGCTTGTCGGCGACGACGTCGTGGGTGTCGTTCGCGACGAGGTCGTCGAGCTTTGCCTTGATCTCCGCGGTCGTCCAATACCCGCCCATGCTGCCGCCGCCGTAAGGGGGCGCGCCGGCGACTCCGGCGGCGCCCTCCGGCGTCACGTTGAGACGCGGCGCCGGCGCGCTCCCGAGTTCCGCCGCGGCCGCGAGCGCCGCGGTCCGCCCGGGGTGCTCGTCGAGGACCCGGACGCTTGCCCCGATCGCCGCGAGCCTTGCGGCGTCACCAGGCCACTCGAGCAGCGTGGCCGAGCCTTCGCTCACGTCGACCAGATCGAGCCCGGCTCGCAACAGCGCCGTGGTCGTCACGCTGCCGGTCAATTCGACCTCGATCTTGCGCGGCTCGGGAATCGCAGGCGTCGCGGACGGCCGATCGGCGCGGGGAGCGGTCGCCGCGTGGGCGGTCGCGGCAAGGCACAAGACGAGGCTCGACAGCAGGGCACGCAGGGGCGGGATGCGAGGTGTCATGGGTCTCTGTGCGGAGCTCCCGGCCGGAGGTAGGACCCTAAGATCATAGCATGAGCCCCGGTGCGCGGGAGACGCCGTTCGCGGCGGGCGGACCCCTTAGGCTGGTCACGCCTCGGAGGCGGCCTCAGCGGGCTCCGTTCTTCATCGCTTCCTCGTCGCGGCGCCACGCCGCGATCAGGATGGCGAGCGCGTCGTCCAGGTTGATCGCGACGGGAGCGTCGGGGAAGTCGGCGCGCAGCGCCGGCACGGGACGGAACAACACCGGATAGTCGCTGCTCTTGAGCAACGACAGATCGTTCAGGCTGTCCCCCATGGCCGCCACGCGGAATCCCGCGCTCTTGAAGCCGGAGACGATGCGTTCCTTTTGACCCCTGATGCGCAGCTCGAACCCGGACAAGCGGCCGCTATCGTCGAGCTGAAAACGGTTCGCGAACAAGCTGTGTCCGCCGAGCTTCTGCACCAGCGGCTCGGCCAGC